>ENA-OYVP01000008-OYVP01000008.1-human-gut-metagenome-genome-assembly--contig:-NODE-8-length-110075-cov-17.480058_pt1 | contig 110075 bp, 113 predicted proteins | sample MGYA00244160_ERZ653377 | MGnify/ENA primary metagenome ERZ653377 (study PRJEB26926, sample SAMN06165160) | human gut metagenome | biome: ENVO:00009003; feature: ENVO:2100002; material: ENVO:00002003...
TACTCGGTCCGATAGCCTTCGCCATATCGGTGTGGGACGGCTTCCAAAGCACGCTTACACAGTGGATATGCCGCTACATACAGGTCTATCTGTGGCTGCCCGTGTCGGATATGTTCAGCACCATACTGGCGAAGATACAAGTGCTGATGCTGCAAAGCGACATCGAACGGATGCAGGCTGACCCGAACTTCTCGCTGGATTCGAGCGACGGGGTGTACATCGTCTTCATGATAATCGGCATCATTGGTTACTTCACCATCCCCACGGTAGCAGGCTGGATTATCCAAGCCGGAGGCATGGGAAGCTACGGTCGCAACGTGAACCAGACGGCAGGACGAGCCGGAAGTATGGCGGGCAGCGTGGCGGGCGCAGCCGCAGGAAACGTGGTCGGACGTGCCGGGAAACTACTGAAATAATCAACTGACAATTAAAAACGAATAAACAACAATGGAATTTAAGTCACTTAAAAACATCGAATCATCGTTCAGGCAGATACGCCTGTTCGGTATCGTCTTCCTCTCGTTGTGTGCCGTAATAACGGTATGGAGCGTGTGGAGTTCCTACCGCTTCGCGGAGCGGCAACGGGAAAAGATTTACGTGCTGGACAACGGCAAGTCGCTGATGCTGGCTCTCTCGCAAGACTTGTCGCAGAACCGTCCGGCAGAAGCGAGGGAACACGTGCGCCGTTTCCACGAGCTGTTCTTCACGCTCTCACCCGAAAAGAGCGCGATAGAGCATAATGTGAAACGCGCCCTGCTATTAGCGGACAAAAGCGTGTACAACTACTATTCGGACTTCGCCGAGAAAGGGTACTACAACCGCATCATCGCCGGGAACATCAACCAAGTGCTGAAGGTGGACAGCGTGGTGTGCGACTTCAACGCCTATCCCTACCGTGCCGTGACCTACGCCACACAGAAAATCATCCGGCAGAGCAACGTCACCGAGCGCAGCCTCGTGACCACCTGCCGCCTGCTGAACGCGTCGCGGTCGGACGACAATCCCAACGGTTTCACCATCGAGGGCTTCACCATCATCGAGAACAAGGATTTACAAACCATCAAAAGGTAACGGACATGAAGAAAATCAGAAAATCATTTTGGCGTGCGTACTGGAAGCTCCACGACAAAAAGAAAATGCTGGTGGCAAGGCTCAAAGGCTATCTGGACGGTTTGCCCCCGAAAACACGCAAGCGCATCGTGCTGGCGATGCTCGCCGCCTTCACGGTGCTTGCCCTTTACACCTTCGGCAAAGCTGTCTATGACATCGGCAGGAATGACGGCAGCCGGATAGTAACAGACCATGCCGGACAGGTGGAACTGTCCGTAAAGCCGGAAAACAATCATAATGTAATACCTTATTTATATGGAACAGACGAAGAATGAACCTAAAAACGAGAACAAGGCGGCTCCCGACAACGGGAAACCGAAGAAGGAGCGCAAGCCGCTGACCGAAGCCCAAAGGCTGAAACGTCAGAAAATGATAGTGCTGCCCGCTATGGTGCTGGTATTCATCGGTGCTATGTGGCTGATATTCGCCCCGTCTTCCGACAAGGAGCAGCAACCGGGAACGGGTGGTTACAATATCGAAATGCCCGACGCTGACAAGGCGAACCGTCAGATCATCGGCGACAAGGTGAAAGCCTACGAACAGGGGGCGATGGAGGAACGGCAGGAGAACCGCAGCCGCACCATGCAGGAGCTGGGCTATATGTTCGACCGCGAAGTGGCGGAAACGGATAGCGGCAGGGACTTCGACCTTGCCAATCCCGGAGGCATGGAAGAGAATGTGAAGTCCGCCCCGAAGACCATCCAATCATCCGCAGCCGCCTACCGCGACCTCAATGCCACGCTCGGCAACTTCTACGAGCAGCCAAAGAACGACAATGCGGATATGGACGAACTGTTAGAGCGTATCGCCTCGCTGGAATCGGAACTGGAAACCGAGAAAGGCAAGGCATCCGCTATGGATGACCAAGTGGCACTCATGGAGAAGTCCTATGAACTGGCGGCGAAGTACATGGGCGGGCAGAACGGCACACAGCCACCTGTCGGACAGGCGGCAGAGCCTTACCCCGTGCAGAAAGCCGGAAAGAACACGGCTGCACCTGTCAGGCAGGTAACGCATCAGGTGGTATCTTCGCTCTCACAGCCGATGAGCAACGCTGAGTTTGTCGCCTCCTTCTCGCAGGAGCGCAACCGCAGTTTCAATACGGCGGTGGGTGTCACGACTGTATCGGACAGGAACACCATATCGGCGTGTGTCTATGGGGCGCAGAGTGTGACTGACGGGCAGGCGGTAAGATTACGGCTGCTGGAGCCGATGGCAGTGGCGGACAAAATCATACCCCGCAATGCAGTGGTGGTAGGCACGGCAAAGATTCAGGGCGAACGACTCGATATTGAAATTACTTCGCTGGAGTACGCAGGTACGATTATACCGGTAGAACTGGCGGTGTATGACACGGACGGACAGCCCGGCATCTTCATTCCAAACTCGATGGAGATGAACGCCGTCAGGGAGGTTGCCGCCAACATGGGCGGCTCGCTGGGCAGCAGCATTAATATCTCCACCAACGCAGGGGCGCAGCTCGCCTCCGACTTGGGCAAGGGGCTGATACAAGGCACGAGCCAGTATATCGCCAAGAAGATGCGTACCGTCAAGGTGCATCTGAAATCCGGATACAAGGTCATGCTATATCAGGACAGAGATTGAAAACAATAACAATCAACGACTAAAAAAACAACAACCAAATTTTTATTTACCACTAAAATCCAAAGTAGAATGAAAAAAGTAATCATCATACTTGCCCTCGCTATGGGCATCGTAACTGCCAACGCGCAGGAGAACGTAACCGTTGTAACGGACAACGGAAGTGAACAACCGACCTTGACAAAGGAGGTCTATCCGCAGAAGGAGGCGGACGGCGATCTGTATCACGGGCTGACAAAGAAGCTGACCTTCGACCGCATGGTTCCCCCGCACGGCTTGGAAGTGACCTACGACAAGACCGTCCACGTCATTTTCCCCTCGGAGGTGCGCTACGTCGATTTAGGCTCGCCCGACCTGATTGCGGGTAAAGCCGACGGAGCGGAGAACGTCATCCGCGTGAAAGCGACTGTGAGGAACTTCCCGAACGAAACCAATATGTCCGTGATAACGGAGGACGGGAGTTTCTATACCTTCAACGTGAAATATGCCGATGAACCGCTGCTGCTCAACGTGGAGATGTGTGACTTCATCCATGATGGCGAGAAGGTGAACCGCCCGAACAACGCGCAGGAAATCTACCTGAGGGAGCTGGGCAGCGAAAGCCCGATGCTGGTGCGCCTTATCATGAAGTCCATCCTGGGGCAGAACAAGCGCGAGGTGAAGCATATCGGCTGCAAGCGATTCGGCATCCAGTACCTGCTGAAAGGTATCTATACGCATAACGGGTTACTCTATTTCCACACGGAGATAAAGAACCAGAGCAACGTGCCTTTCGATGTGGACTACATCACTTGGAAAATCGTGGACAAGAAGGTGGCGAAGCGTACCGCCGTGCAGGAGCAGATCATCCTGCCGCTCCGTGCGCAGAATTACGCCACACTCGTGCCGGGAAAGAAGAGCGAGCGCACGGTATTCACGATGGCGAAGTTCACCATTCCCGACGACAAATGCCTCGTGGTGGGACTCAACGAGAAGAACGGAGGTCGCCACCAGTCTTTCGTGATTGAGAACGAGGATTTGGTACGTGCCAATACCATCAACGAACTTCAAGTGCGCTGACCATGAGAAAGTACATCGCAATAGTCATCGCGTCGCTTGCCCTGTTCACGGGGCAGGCGCACGCCCAGCGATGCCTGCCGAAGATGCAGGGCATCGAGGTCAGGGCGAACATGGCGGACGGTTTCAATCCCGGCGGCAACGACGGCGGGCACAGCTTCGGGGCGGCTCTTTCCACCTACACGAAAAAGGGGAATAAATGGGTGTTCGGCGGCGAGTACCTGTTGAAGAACAACCCTTACAAGGACGGGAAGATACCCGTGGCGCAGTTCACGGCGGAGGGGGGATACTACTTCAAGATACTCTCCGATGCCCGTAAAATCGTGTTCGTCTATGCAGGGGCTTCGGCTCTTGCCGGATATGAATCGGTGAACTGGGGCGAAAAGGTGTTGCATGACGGCTCCACGCTCCATGACCGGGACTCCTTTATCTACGGCGGTGCATTGACGCTCGATGTGGAGTTTTACGTGGCAGACCGTATCGCTCTGCTCGCCAACCTCCGGGAGTGTTGCCTGTGGGGTGGCGACACGAGGAAGTTTCATACGCAGTGGGGCGTGGGCGTGAAGTTCATCATAAACTGACGCACCGCATGGAACGGACGGAAATCGATGCCATGAGGCATATACCCCTTGCGGACTTCCTCGCACGGCTGGGACATGAGCCTGTACGAAGAAGCGGCAACGAATTGTGGTATCGTGCGCCATACCGCAATGAGCGCACGCCCTCTTTCCGTGTGAACGTGGCGAAACAGCTCTGGTACGACTTCGGTACGGGCAAGGGCGGCGACATCTTCACGCTTGCCGGGGAGTTTATCGGAAGCAACGACTTCATGGAACAAGTGAAGTTCATAGCGGAAACCGCCAATATGCCTATGCCTGTTTCCGAAATGAGTAAACCGACTTTCCTGCCTAAACCGTCAGAACCTGCCTTTGAAGGAGTGGAAGCCACCCCGCTGTTTCGTTCTCCACTGACGGACTATCTGGCGGAACGGGGTATTCCTTACGGCATTGCATCCCGGTATTGCTGCCGACTGAATTACGCTGCGCGTGGCAAGCGGTATTTCGCCGTCGGTTTTCCGAATGTGGCGGGTGGCTATGAAATCCGCAGCCGCTTCTTCAAAGGATGTGTGCCTCCGAAGGATGTGTCGCTGGTCAAGGCGGAAGGCTCTCCGGCTGACGTATGTAGCGTATTTGAAGGATTCATGGACTTTCTTTCCGCTGCCACGCTCGGATTGGAAACGGGTGATTGCCTTGTGCTGAACTCCATTTCCAACGTGGAAAAGGCTATGAGGTATCTGGACGGTTACGGGCGCATAGACTGTTACCTCGACCGTGACGAAGCCGGACGGCGCACGTTGGAAATGCTGAAAGGACACTACGAGGAACGTGTCTGCGACCGTTCCGCCCTCTATGATGGTTGCAAGGACTTGAACGAGTATCTGCAACTGACAACGAAAAAAGAACAATAACTTAAAAATCAAAAGACAATGAACATACTGAACAACAAGAACAAGAGAACATCAATCTTCAAGGCGTTGGCACTCTGCCTTTTCGCCGCCGTGTCGCTCACCGCCGTATCGTGTGACGACGATATGGACATCCAGCAATCCTATCCCTTCACGGTGGAAACCATGCCCGTGCCGAACAAGGTAAGCAAGGGGCAGACAGTGGAAATCCGCTGTGAACTGAAAAAGACGGGCGACTTCGCCAACACCCTCTATACCATACGGTATTTCCAGTTTGAGGGGGATGGTACGCTGAAAATGGACAACGGCATCACGTTCCTGCCCAATGACCGCTACCTGCTCGAAAACGAGAAGTTTCGGCTGTACTACACGGCGCAAGGTGACGAGGCGCACAACTTCATCGTGGTAGTGGAGGACAATTTCGGCAACTCCTATGAGTTGGAATTTGACTTCAACAACCGAAACGTGAAGGATGACGGGGTTATCACTGTTGTCCCCATCGGGAACTTCAAGCCCCTTACACGATGATGCGTGTATTCATGGCTATCCTCTGTTCGCTTCTGGCGGTCTGTTCCGTGTCCGCACGGAACAGACGCCATGAGGGAACGGACGGGCAGGCGGCTATCTACCGGCTGCCACCATTTGAGAGGGCGGTGCGATGCACGAAGTATTTTGAGGGCTGGCATTCGGAAAAACATCACCCGTATGTAGGATATGGACATCGTTATCCTAACCTTGATATTATCCTAACTTTATATTGCAAATGATTGAAATATAGCATATAAATAATTTCATAGTTGTGATATTTTTCTATACCTTTATAGTAGTTGAGCACCAACACTCAACTACTATAATTATGGATACATTTCTATAAAGCATTTGGTAATATTGCCTGTTTTTATTATATTTGCATTTGATTTTAATTAAATAAAGATGAATGTAAGACCTCTTAATCGGCTTAAAGTGGTTCTTGTGGAGAAACAGAGAACAAGCAAATGGCTGGCAGAACAATTGGGCGTATCAACTGTTACAGTAAGTAAATGGTGTACCAATATGCATCAGCCGGACTTACAGACGCTAGCTAAAATTGCCGATTTGCTAGGATGTGAAAAACGAGAACTTATCACAGAATAGATATGCCTAAAAGTAAAATACATAAACGACGCGGGAAATTACCTTCAATAGAGGTGGTTGACCTATTTTGCGGAATAGGCGGACTAAGCTATGGAATGAAGTCAAAAGGTCTCAAGATAAAAGCCGGTTTCGATTTGGATTGGACTTGTTTGTATGCATATGAAACCAATAACGAAGCAAAGTTTATTTTCAAGGACATTAGGACAGTTCAAAAAGAGGACATAATACCCTTCTATTCCAAGAAATCAATAAAAGTTTTGGCTGGTTGCGCTCCTTGTCAGCCTTTTTCGTCATACGCATTTAAAAACAAGAATAAAGATAAAAAAAAATACAACCTTCTTTATGAATTTGGACGTCTTGTTAAAGATGTGCAACCAGACATCGTTACAATGGAGAATGTTCCGGCTATAGCTTCATTTAAACTTCAATCAGTATTAGGAGACTTTGTTAATACACTTGAGGCAGAAGGATATTATGTCTCCTATCATGTGGTTTATTGTCCCGATTATGGCATACCACAGACACGTAGGCGATTAGTATTGCTAGCCTCGAAATTAGGTGAGATTGAATTGATTTCTCCAACACATCAAAAAGATAATTACGTGACTGTTGGCGATGTAATCAGTAACCTTCCCCCTCTTCAAGCTGGTGAAGAATGTCCTACAGACAAGTTGCATCGCTGCCGGGCCTTGTCTGCATTGAATATGAGAAGAATTGAGGCTACGCCATATGGTGGAAGCTGGAGAGATTGGCCAGAGGAACTTATGTTAAATTGCCATAAGAAAGAAGGTGGTAAGAGTTTTGGTAGTGTTTATGGGCGCATGACTTGGGAAGAGCCTGCTCCAACGATGACCACACTTTGTACAGGTATAGGTAACGGGCGTTTCGGACATCCTGTTCAGAACAGGGCTATTTCAGCACGTGAAGCTGCATTGTTCCAGACTTTTCCGATAAAATATAAATTCTTTCCTAATGAGCAAGAAGTATCTTTAGTTAAAGCTTCACGTTATATAGGAAATGCTGTTCCCCCAAAATTAGGCGAGGTAATTGCAGAGAGTATAAAAAAACATATTAGAACCCACAAATAATATGGACGATAATCATAAACTAAAATGGCGATTTGACGTCAGTACATTCCGGTTAATCGGACGCGATTTGATAACAGATCGAGTTACTGCTTTGTTCGAATTGGTAAAAAACTGTTACGATGCAAATGCCCAAAATGTAAATGTCATTTTTGAAAATGTTGGAGCCGGGAAAAAACAGGCAGTTATTCGAGTAGAAGATGACGGATATGGAATGTCGTTTGAAGATATTCGGGACAAATGGATGGTTATTGGAACTTCAAGTAAACGCGCTCGTCCATATTCACCTAAACCCTTCAATAGAAAATGTGTTGGAGAAAAAGGTATAGGACGTTTTGCTGTAGATAAGCTAGGAGATAAGGTTTCCGTTATCACTAAAAAGGAAGGGGAAGAAAAGTGGCTAAAGGTAGATATTGACTGGACTGCTTATTACACTGAAACCGAAAAAGAGGCAGATATTCGTCTATTTACCGATATGGAGAATGTCTATACGTATAATGATGCTGAAAATCCAGATGTATCAGGAACGAAATTGATAATTACTTCCATCAGAGAGCCTTGGACTAAGAAAGAAATTGAGCATTTAATGCGTGAAATTTCAAAAATTGTCTCACCATTTGCAAATTTGAGTTACCCATTCAAAGTGCGAGTAATTGCACCTGAATTTGATATAGACCAAGAGTCTATTAGAACGTTGGATGACTTTAATAATGCGACCATTTCTCTGAGTATAGACTTTGACGAGACTAAAAAGCTTCAGCAAAGTATTTTCTACGATAAGGAAAAGAGTACTTTTAATTATCATCTTATCCCACTTAAACCTTTTGGAGGAATAAGGATGAAGATTTTCTTCTTTGACGAGCCAGCTCGTAGAAACTACCGAAAAGCCTTTCCTAATGACCCTATAGATGGATTTAAGGTCTATCGTGATGGTATCATTGCCACGCCTTTTGCAGAAACTAACGAAATTCAAGATTTGAAACGTGACATTTTAGGAATTGATAAAAGAGTATATCAAGATATATTTAATAGAATAAGCACACGTGAGTTTTTGGGGGTCATTGACATCACCAAAAATGGAAATCCTCAAATAATAGATGCGACCAATCGCCAAGACTTTGTGGACAATGACGAGTATCGAGAGATGAAGAAATTTATCATCACTCAACTTAATGCTCTTCAAGATTACAAGGTGGAAATGCGTCAAGCAAAACGAGACAATGCTCAGGAGGGTCTAAAAGCTGCATCAGATGATATCAATTCTTTAGTAGAAGCCTTTAATGATATAGTCGCCCAAAAACCAGAATTAAAGCTGACTGTAGAACCTCTTATCAAACAAGTACGTAAGACAGGCCGTAGTGTAAAGACTGCTATTAGCGAACAAAAAAAAGCTTTAGAGGATTTTACTCGTAAGGAGAACATCTATATGAGTATTATGTCCCTACAACAGTTTGCAATTAATATCACTCATGCTGTCCGTACCACACTTAACCAAATACGCGATAGGGTGGAGTTCTTCTATAGATATTATCCCGATCCCGAGGAGGAAGATTTATTCATACTCTATTCTAAAGAGATGTATGAACGCTTCAAAGTACTCAACCGTGTGATTAACTATATGCTTAGCTATTCACAATCGAACTTGACTCCTGAGGAAGTTGATTTAAAAAACACGTTCGAGGAAATACTGGGTGAATACGATGATGTCTTCTCACGTGAAGGAATATCCTTACAGACAGATTTTCCCGATAAGCTGGTTCTGAACGCGAACCGACAATTTTTTAGGGATATTCTGCAGAACCTAATAGACAATTCCGTGAAAGCAATGGCTAAGTCAGAACAGAAAGTGATTCGTTGCTCTTACGAGGTTCAAAACGATATGTTGGAGATCCTTGTTTCAGACACAGGCATAGGTATTCCCCAAGAAGACAATGAACAAATCTTTGCTTTGTACTATACAACAACCGAGTTGCAAGGAGGTGCTGGCGTTGGATTGTATATTGTAAAAACTCGTGTTCAGTCTCTTGGAGGCTCTGTAGCCGTCGTTGACAGTGAATTTGGCGAGATAGGGACGACAATAAAAATAACAATACCTTTTAAAAAGTAAACAATTATGGATTTTAAAATAGTTTTTATTGACGACAACATGTCGGAGAAAGAGCCGTTTGTTCAGAATATAAGAAAGCATTACAAAGATGCCGATTGTAACCATGTTTTCCAAAATCCAGATAAAGGACTGGAATTCGTTTTGGAGAATTTGAATAGCAAAATGCTAGTATTCATTGACTGGAATTTCAGCGGTCACCACAAAAAGGGCATTGACTTGTTGAAGGAGATCCGTAAAAAGACGTCCTTGCTTTATATTGTGATAATGTCGGCTAACCAGTTAAGGACTGATATTCCTTTGGATTCCATCATTGAAATGATGAACGAGGAGAATTTCTTCTATTTGGACAGGAGTAATGATGATTTTGAATCCGTCATCTCCATCATTGACAGAGTTCGTTCTCAGTGGAGCACAAAATTTGATTGCGTCCTTGAACAATGGCTTCTCCGTCATCCAGAGGATAACGATAGAGAAGCTTTTAGTGAAGTCTCTACAGGCACAACATTCACTTGGGCTGACATCCTTGTTGAGTTGAGACAACAAACACCCATAGGTAAATCTTTTGAGCAAAAACTTAATGAATATTATATCTATCAATTAAATCGTTCTAAAAAATAAATATGGATAAGGTATTGATAGCATATAATAATGATTCTACTACCATACTTCATGACTTCTTAGAATCATGTGCGGACGAGGCGAAGCAAATCTGTGCTGATAATGGCATTGAATACTCTTCTGTTTACCCTCCAAATTTGAGTGAACAGAATGTTATTGGTGCCATGCCTGAACACCAGTTTTGTTTTTTTGCTGGTCATGGTGATGCCAATGGAATTTACAATGAGGATGAAGACGCTGTTGTCTCAATACATACAACCAACTACAATTTCAAGAACAAAGGTCTTTATAGTATTGCTTGTTCTTGCGCTCAAAAGCTTCATCCACATTTAAAGGCTCATGATTTACGATTTTTTGTCGGTTATAACAACACGTTTAATGTAAGAGGTGAACATGAACCTTTTATAAATAGTGCCATAGCAGGTTTAAAAAGTTTTTTGAATGGAGATACGTTAAAAGTTGCGAAAGAAAAAATGATTACTACATATGACACTCAAATAGCTGCATTGGATATAACTGATCCGATGGCTGCTGTTGAATTGGTGCACAATAAAGAGGCTTTAGTTTTTGACGGCAATGATGATTTATTGTTTTCCGACTTACAATAAGTATGTAAACGAATTATTATATAAAAATATATTAATACGTTAATTATTAAATATATAATTACATGGAGCTTGCATTGTATTTGATAGAATGAAACATACTCTTCACTCTATTTTATTCCTCTATTCTTTTATGCGACTGAAGTATAAGGCTTCAGTCGCATATTTGACAAATTATTGTTACACTTAAATTATTTCTTTAGCCCTACATATTCCAAAAGAGATTGTCCTTTGGGAAGTTTCTTCCATTTCTTTTCAAGTTTTAGAGTTGATTTACTTTCCAAAGTGGCCAAAGCCTTATTCTTTTGTTCAACAGAAACAAAGATATACCGCATAGTGGTTCTTATATCCGCGTGTCCCATTAGCCTTTGTATAGCAATAATATTCAGTCCTTGTTCTAGCCAATGACTGGCACGTGCATGTCTAAGACTATGGCAATGAAGATTGCGGGGTACACATTTGTCTATCTCATTTGCTTTAGCCGCATACATCTTCAAACGTTTGTTGATGGCCTCCTGGGATATTTTTTTCTTCTCTCCATTATAAAAGGAATAGAATAAATAACTATGAGAAGCAAAATCATTGTTATGGAATACCTCTATATACCGTAAAAGAATTTTAGTCACATCCTTCAATATGGGAGGCGTCCTGCATTTATACCCTTTGCCTATAATCGTCAAATAATTCGGATTAGGATACTCATGAAGATGTAAATCACATATTTTAACGGATAGAATCTCGTCTATGCGTGCGCCTATGCTATATATAAGATAAAAGATTGCCAAGTCTCTTTTTCCTGTTCGAGTATCTGTTCTAATGGTACTAAAAAGGGATTTGATAGCCTTTTGTGTAATTTCCTCATGAATCACTTTAACCGTACGCATAGGCTTTATTTCTTTTGAAGATATATATACGGCATTAAATCTTATATCTTTTATGCTTAAAAATTTAATGAAGCTTTTTACACCAGACAAACGGTCATTGCATGTTGAATTACTGCACTTTCGGGTTTTCTTTAACCATAGTAACCAGTCATTAAGATTGCTTTTGGAATAAGATTCTGCCGAAAGAGTGTTGGGAGTGACTTTTTTTTCTTCTTGTAAGAACTGCATATATTGCGATAAAGCCGTAAAATAAGAACGTTGTGTATGGCTACTACATCCTCTTGCGATAGGAAGATAACTTGTAAACCATTCATTTACGGCTTGGGATATAACGATTGATTCAGATTTAAGTTTCATCATTGTAAAAATCTTCAAGATTAGGTAAAATGTCATGTAGATAAGAACCAGAAAGTGTCTCCAACATATCAGGAAACATTGGTGCCAATTGATAGTAATAGCAAGTACTTTGCAGAGTTTTATGCCCCATGCTGCGTCCCAGAACGAGAAGTTTATCAAACCATTCTGTGCCATCATAATTCCAACTGTTTATATTTTTGACTGCATAATTGGAACGAAAATCGTATGGACGAGCGTCCGTCTTTGATATTCTTCGCCATATTTCACTGAATGCATATCCTTGCCATTTTATATCGTGATACTTGCCATCCGAAGTAGGAAAAAATACTTTTCTCTTCGGTAATAACTTTTCTACAGCATGGTCGTATCGCTTGAGAAGTTCCCAAATTGAAAGGTGTAGGGCTACTCTATGTTGTGCCCATCCTTTGGTATGCCTGATATTAATTATGCCATTTTTAAGATCAACGTCTTCACAGTCAAGTAAACGTGCTTCATTGGTACGCATACCTGTACTAAGCAGTAGTCTGAAGAATACAGGTATTTGCATACTTCTCAGCTTAAAATCGAAATCTGAGATATTAACAGGCTTGCGAAGCAATATGGTCGCATTAAAAAAATTGGCAAGTTCGTCTTCTGTGAAAATATGGGGTATGCGTGGTTTGTTTCCACCTCTCGGCAAAGAAGGGGGAACGCTCACTTTAGTCCAATGATGCCTGATTGCATACCTCAAAAATTGAGATACGGGAAGCACTCTTGTATTTCTTGATTTACATTTCTCAAAAGGTCTTCTGTCACACCAGGAATTAACGATATCTTCGGTCAGTTCTTTAGCTTCAGGATGAACTCGGGCACAAAAGTTATTGAAACGGATGAGATTCTTATGCGTAGTGTCACATATCCTTGGAGCAAGTGTTTTCAAGTAGAGAATATATTTTTCAAGCATTTCAGAAACAACAGAATTCTGAATGGGCATTTCTGTCATAGGTATTCCCTTTCTTTGTTTCCTTACTTCGGGTAATAACAATGGTAAAGGTATATTCGTATATCGTTGTTTGTTAGAGTATGCAATAAAATTCCGTAATTCCGCAATTCGATGGTTGGCAGAGTTAATGCTTTCGGTTGGATGCTTTATGCACCATTCATCTATCAAGTCCTTTGATAAATAATTGCATCCTCTTTTTGCGCAAAAAGAAATGAATGTCTTTAAGCGGCTAAATCTGTAAGACTTCCCATCGTTTCTTAATTCGTTCCGGTATTTTCGATAAAGGAACTCAAGCTTAATTAAGTCAATCATACGTCAAACACCTCCTCTCTGACAGGATATTTCGAAATGTCAATGCCGCATTCACGTAAATGTACAATATCAGCATCTATGTATGGATTGAGCGACTCCGGAGAAATATGTCCCATTATTTCGCTGATATAACGAGGAGTAACTCCATTTCTTAAAAGTTTGGTGGCCAGATAACGACGAAAAAGCCTGATTCCATTTTGGCACTCTCCTTTTCTAATCCCAAGTTTATTAAAGAAACGTCGGGCAATTTTCCCAATAACACCCGGGCTTATCGGTTTTTCCGGATCATACAGGTGCGTGAATAATCTCTGAATATTCACTTCTTTCGGCCTTTCCTTTTTTAGGTATTCCATTACTACATTTCCTACAACAGCTCTTAATGGAAGAACTAACTTCTGATGTGTTTTGGACTGTTCAAGAGTGATAAGATCACGCTCGAAATCAATAGTGTCGACTGTCATTTTTGCGATGTCACTACCACGCAGACCTGTATACATGGCAATAGAAATGACAGCTTTATCACGAAGTGTGAGATTGGAATTGTCATTTTCCAATGTAGAAGCTATTATAGCAGTCTCATCATCAGACAAGATTGCAAAATTCTTTCGTATATTTTTCAATGGAGGCATTATATCGCAAAGGTATTTACATTCTTTTTGGCAAAGTAGCCCTTTAGAAGAACGTAGTACTCTTATAATACTTTTTTGGCAAGTATATCCCCGAAGTTGTCTTCCTCTATCATAAAAATAAGAAAGAATTAAAGGCTCTGTTACATCTGCCAAGGTATATGCGCCTTTGCTTTGCATATAAGCGAAAAATGCAGCCGCATAATTAGATTCCACTATTATTGAACTTGATGCTTTCCCTGTTTGCAGTGATACCTCTTTGTAATGCTCTATTATGGTTTTGAATAGACCTTCTAATTGATTCATTGAACTTTTTTGTTGTAGAGTAGGTATAAAGGCAAAGCGATTAGGCAAATGACCATATTCATCAAATGCCTCAATCCTTCGTATAGAGAGCCGATAATACTTTGAGCGTTCATCGCCTTTACTTATACCTTTTCTTTTTAGAAGCTTTTCATAAAAATCGCCATAAGACGCATAGTTACCTTCTTGTTCAAAAAGTTCTTTAAGTCTCACTTGAACTCCACCAATAGAGACCTTTCCATATCCCTGCTGTTTCATATAATCAAGCAAAACGGGATACTCTTGTTTTAATTTTCTTATATCCATAATTACGGTAGTTGAGCGTAAGTGCTCAACTACCGTAAAAGGTATAGAAAAATATCACAACTATGAAATTATTTATATGCTATATTTCAATCATTTGCAATGTAAAGTTAGGATAATATCAAGGTTAGGATAACGGTGTTTATCCGAATTTTCGGATAAACACCGGTTGCAGCCGGGGGAAAGGTATTCGGCACGCACCATGACGAAGCGGCAGGCGGACGCGCTTCTGCGAAAAGACCTGCGGAAGTTCTGCGCGATGTTCCAGCAGTTCGGGAAGGATTCGCTTCTGCTTGCCACGCTCGCCTACAATGTCGGTCCGTACCGTCTTTTGGGGAGTGGGAAGATACCCAAAAGCACGCTAATCCGAAAGCTGGAGGCGGGTGACAGGAACATCTACCGGGAGTATATCGCTTTCTGTAACTATAAGGGGAAACGCCACGCCATGCTGCTCAAACGAAGGAAGGCTGAGTTTGCGCTGCTGTATGTACCATAAAGAATAAGTGTCTGACGAAAGAAACTCCGATGAAGCCGCCAACTTCATCGGAGTTTCAGTTTTCATACATTCGGGATTGTCCCTTTGCCTGCAACCTCACCGTCCCTGCAATGCTCTATGATACCGGGTGAAAATCCCATGCTGCCGATTGCGATATGCCGGATATAGTCTGTATATTCCTGACCTTGAAAATTCCTGCCCGTAAGGTTCTTGAAAACCATCTTTATGCTTATGCCGTCGTTGCTGTACAAGATGGTTTTTCCGTTCTGTCTGATTGTTTCCATGATTAAAACTTGTTTTTGTGAATACTATCGTAGATTGGTACAAAGGTTTCTTTGCCTACTTTCTTATCCGCCATCATGCTCATGAAAGAAAGTAGGCGGCTTTTGCCGCCCACCCCTCAAAAGCGGGTGTAAAGTCCCGTTACCATCGTGAACATTTCCTCCAGCATATCGCAATATATCCCCTCGTGCGTTTCAATGTCCTTCGTCCTGCTCTCGAATGTCTTTTTGCTGAACGTCTTGCGGTAGAAACGCATATTGTATAGGTCTGCCCCTCCGTCATAGATGATGTCAAGGCGGTTGGCACTGGTCTTGTTCCTCGCAAGGCTCATGCGCAAGCCGTTGCCCATGTCTGTGAAGTCTTTGCTTCCCGTCATGGCGGCAAAGCGTCTGCCGCCAATCTGCTCTAAAATTGTCTTTGCTATCATATCCGTTGTCTTTTAGGTTTATGGTTCGGGCGGTGCGGACACCGCCCCAATGTTCAAAATTCTGTTTTCTCGGTTATGGGTGTGCATTTTTCCAGCCACTCTTTCAGACATTCCATGTTATACTCGCTCGTGATGACTGCCGTATGGCTGTCAATGGCAGTGAAACGGCTGCTTTCATAGCTGTCTATCCACCCCTTTAGGGTATCAACTCCCCACGCTTCGGCATCGTCAAAGATGCCGTCCAATGCCGTAATGGGTTCGCTGAATTTGACTATCAGCGTTTGGTAGCCTGCTTCGTTCATCGCTTCTCCTCCTTCCTTTCCTTTGCCGTTAGCCACTTGTCCCGTGCGGCTCGACATTCGTCTAATGTGGGTTTGACACAAGAGAAAAGTTCCCCGTCCGTGTGGCGGTAGTCGTATTGCACAAGGGTGCGTTTGCGTCTGCCGATACCCGTTTGGAATTTCTCGTAGTTCTCCGTTCCTGCCGATTGGCAGGTGCTTACTCCGTTAATTGTCATTTTTGTTGCCATAGTCGTTGTTATTTAGATGATTAGAAATGTACAGACAGCACTCTGTGTTGCATCACCATTTCGGGGTCGCTCGTGTAGCGTTGGTGCAGGTAGAAATGATGAGAGCCGAAGCCGTAAAGGAAGAACTTGTCAAGTTCGTGTTTCTCGGCAAAGTCCTTGACGCTCGCCCTTAATTGCTCCTCACTCTGACAAAGAGTGAGGAGGTTCATAAATTCAAGGAACATCGTGGGGATTTTATCATCCCATAGGAAAACCATGCTTTCAAATCTTACTTCCATAATGTTAGTTGTTAGATGTCGATATTATGCCGCTTTCATCCGCTGGCGGATAAGGTTGGCGTTCTTGTTCACAAGGGCGATGATGCGGTCGTGGTATTCGGAGTTCTCGTTGCATACGCCACGACACTGCACCACCTCAAAAGTTTTTAGTGACACCTCTATCGTTTCAATTCGTTTTCCGTCAATGGTGGCGGATAGGATAAGTGAGTCTTTTCGTTTGTGGTAACCGCCCACACAATGATGCATCGTCCTTCCTTCCTCTGCCATTTCTTCCACGCTCTCTATGACTTTGACGCAAATAAGGCTGTCGGTAAAGGCAAGTCCGAAGAATATGCCCTTAGCTTTCAGATATTGTTTCTCGTCCTCAATCGCTTTCCTGCGTTGCTGTTCAGTCCGCTCATGTTTCCTTTGCAGGTTGCGCTTTGCCACCAACTTGTCGTGTTCAACTTTGAGGTCGGCAGGGTAAACGTATTTCGGGCTGTTTGTGTCCTTGCCGAAATGACGCAGGAGGTCTATGGTGTCACGCCACATTGAGCCGTCCTCAATAGTATAGCCGTTGCGGATACATATCTTGATTGAAGCCCAATACTCTCCAATATTGAAAGAGTGGTACAGATAGTAGCGCAACATGGGATATTGCCCTGCCTTCAACAGCGTTTCCGCACGGCTGTCCGACAATAATGCCGGTATTAGTTTGGTGGGTACAATGTCGTGGAAATTGCCGTTAAAGCCGTTTCTGTGGAGCGTCGGCAACACCTTATATCTTGGATATATCGGGGAATATGAGATATGGCGGTACGCTTCATTGTCATTGCGGATAGCAAAAGGAGAAGCGAATGAGAACGTGTCGATGTAGCATCCCAATGTGCGTGGAATGGCAACAACAGCCTTACGCCCTTGTTCATTCCACCAATACTGCCCGATTTCAAGGGCATAGGACTTGGCATTAACCCCTTTCTCCATACCCACGACAAGCAAGAACATTCGTAGCACTTGGTATTCTCCGCTTGTGGTAAGGGTTGTGAAATACTGCTTTTGTCTTACCTTGCGCTGATAGGTGAGGCAGACTTTCAAACTTGCTCCACATTCGGGACACGTACAATGCTCGGTCTGCTCCGTCATTACCCAACTATGACCGCAATCCATACAAGTGGTACGACCTTTCGGCAAGCGGTGTGCATAATGCTCCACGCAATTACGGAATGCCCAATTTATCTGTATCGGGGTTATCGGGCGTAGTTTCTTGCTTTGGGCAAGAACTGCTTTTTCAAATTTGTTTCTCGGTTTCATAAGCCAAAATCAAATAATGAGGGTTGAACTTGGGTTTCTGTTTTCGCCTTTGTCGGCTTGGTGCGGTTCTGCAACTTGCGGAGTTCCTCGTCTTGGTATCTGCGGACTGCCTGCTGACGTGCTTCTGCTTTTTCCTCTGCCGTGAGTTCCACAATGTGGTTCACCGCCACTTGGCATTGGATAGGCTTGCCCACCTCAATCTCGTTCTCGTCATAGTAGTGTACTGCTTGTCCGTATATCTCTCCGTCCGTGAAGCCGTTACAACCGCTTTTCTGCACATAGTTCAGAATGTAGGTTACGCAATCGTCAATGTTCTTGGCTGGATTGCGGTAGTTCTTCGCAAAGAGCGTGTCTTCCTCCGCACGTTGTTCCAAATACATCTGTATCGTTCTCTTGAAATGGTCTGTTCCTTTCATATCGCTGTCGTTTTTATGAGTTGTCAAATAGTATGTTTCAAAATCTCCCTCCAATAAATCGGCTCAACCTCGCTCAATAGGAAGTCTATAAAGTCCTTCCGTGCGTTCTTGTTCAGTTCGTGGTAGAGTCCACGGAACACGGACATATTGCCGTTGAGGTATGTTTCCACCATGTACTCGAAGATGTTGCCCACCTCGTAGTATCTGCATTGTTGCTCCACTGTCTTGCTTCTTCTCTTTGCCATGTCGGTAGGGATTAAAGGGTGAATAACCAAAGAATGAAGCCGAAGAACAGGATAACGGAAAGAATAGCCACGATTACCCCTATTGCCACTCGGAACACTCCGTTTATTATCTCTCTGACGATGTACCAAAGGATGCCGGACACCCAAAAGGCGGTGCGCATGATTAGGGTGCATATCGCAAGCCCTATGTATTGCGCCATTTGTCTGAAATTTACCGTTGCTGTCATAGCCGTATCATTTGTTAAGTTCCACGATGCTGTCTATCCTGCCGTATAGGAAACTGCGGAGTGCGGTCTTGTCGGTAGCCTTGTATTCCGCCCAATGTCCATACTGCTTTACAATGTAGGTTCGGAGAATGTCGGAAAAGTCAAACATCCAACCTTGCAAGGGTACTGCGCTCTTGAAATAGGTGTTGCTGTTCACGTTGCGTGTAAGCCAATCCTTTTCCTCTCGGCTCAATTTCTCACCATTGTTCAGTTTGGTGCGAAGTCCGTACACCTTGCTGCCTTGCAGGTTCTCCAAACTTGGTACTTCCCATGCCACGAATTTTGTTGCTATTGCCGTTCTCATATCCGTTTTGTTTTTGATTTTTTGTTTTTTAATGCGGATTCAAGAGCTGAGGGAGTTGAGTTTCAAACTATCTTATCTGCCTCTCGTTTATCCGACATTTTTTTTAATGCGTCTTTCTGTCGCATCGGTCGTTTTCGTTTCGGGTGCTTAAAAAGGTAGGGATTAGGGAATGCAAGGTTTTTCGGGAAAATACTACCCGAAGGGCTGGAGATTTTTCCAGAAAACAGGAGGCTTGACCTTGCTTTCCCGTACAATCCCGGAGTTACCTTTGCACCCAGCACGAAAATGACTGCCTGATGCGGCTCACTGAAAGGCGCGAAAATGGAGGTAAACGGAAGTAGAGGCAGATTAGACAGGAAAACTTCAAAAGAGAAATCCGTGAAAAAGACATCCCCAACAGAAAAGAACATAGCCGGTAGCGTGAAACCGGGCAAACCATCGGCAAGGAAGTATGTTTTTATCTGTTTGGCCAAACGTGTTTGGTCGGATGGATAAAATCATTCTTCCCGGTTTGTCTGCCGTGAGTGACGGCTTGTTCCATTTATGGAATGTGCGGTCATACACGGCTTTCCGCTTCCGGCTCAAAAGGACAACGAAAAAAGAAAAATCGTCAAAACCCCGTAAAAGCACCTCTTTGGCATAAGCACAAAAGAAAGGGGCCTTGTCTCATCAGTCTAAACTATTGTTTAGGCGTGAGGCAAAGCCCTTTTCTCCGCTTATGCGGCAGTCGGCACACGTTCGTTCAAAATCTTTTTGGGCGATGGTGTGCTGACGGATAAAATCGCTTTTACGGAAAAACTTGTGTGAGAAGAAAAAATCAGGAGATTCATTTCTAAATCTCCCGTTTTATTGTTACTTTTGCATACGAAGAGTTCTTTGAAGGTTACGCAACGCACAGAAGAATAATGCAGTAGATAACTAACTAATTCGTAACCTATTACTATTATGAGCGATTACCCAATGCTCATTTCCAATAAATTACACTCTTTTCGTAACTTCTCGCCGCAAAGATACGAATTATTTTGTTTCTCCAAGTAAAATTTCTACTTTTGTGTTCGATAACGGTTAATAAAACTAAAAACAATTATACGACCTATTAGCTTTACAATCAATACTATATAGGTGTAATAAATAGAAAGTAATATTTTTAGATACTTAAAACACAAGAAGATGAAAAACTTTATGGACGGAAATTTTCTGTTGCAAACGGAAACATCACAGAAGTTGTACCACGAGCATGCGGCTAAAATGCCGATTATCGACTATCATTGTCACTTGATTCCTCAAATGGTGGCGGAAGACTATCAATTTAAGTCACTGACTGAGATTTGGTTGGGAGGTGACCACTACAAGTGGCGTGCCATGCGTACCAATGGTGTGGACGAACGTTTCTGTACCGGTAAGGATACTACAGATTGGGAAAAGTTTGAGAAGTGGGCCGAAACGGTACCTTATACTTTCCGTAATCCGTTGTATCACTGGACCCACCTTGAATTGAAGACCGCTTTTGGAATCGATAAAATTCTCAATCCTCATACGGCCCGTGAAATTTATGATGAATGTAATGAGAAGCTGAAACAGCCTGAATATTCCGCCCGTGGCATGATGCGCCGTTATCATGTGGAAGTGGTTTGTACTACAGATGATCCTATTGATTCCTTGGAATACCATATCAAGACACGTGAGAGCGGCTTTGAAATCAAGATGTTGCCTACTTGGCGTCCGGATAAGGCAATGGCGGTGGAAGTTCCTGCCGATTTTCGCGCATATGTAGAAAAGTTGGCCGAAGTGAGCGATGTGGCTATTTCCTGCTTTGACGATATGGTTGCTGCCTTGCGTAAGCGTCACGATTTTTTCGCGAAACAAGGATGTAAACTGTCTGACCACGGAATTGAAGAATTCTATGCCGAGGATTATACAGGAGCGGAAGTTAAGGCTATCTTTAACAAGGTATATGGCGGTACTGGATTGACGAAGGAGGAAATTCTGAAATTCAAGTCGGCCATGCTGGTTGTGTTCGGCGAAATGGATTGGGAGAAAGGTTGGACACAACAGTTCCATTATGGTGCTATTCGCAACAACAATAGTAAGATGTTCAAACTGTTAGGTCCTGATACCGGTTTTGATTCCATTGGCGAATTTACTACAGCAAAAGCTATGGCTAAATTTCTCGACCGCTTAAACTCCAATGGTAAGCTGACCAAGACTATTCTTTATAATTTGAATCCATGCGCCAACGAAGTCATTGCTACTATGCTGGGTAACTTCCAGGATGGTACGGTTGCCGGTAAGATTCAATTCGGTTCCGGTTGGTGGTTCCTTGACCAGAAGGATGGTATGGAAAAGCAGATGAATGCCCTTTCTGTACTGGGCTTATTGAGCCGATTTGTTGGTATGCTGACCGATTCCCGTTCCTTCCTCTCCTATCCGCGCCATGAATATTTCCGCCGTACATTGTGTAATCTTGTAGGCCGTGATGTAGAAAATGGTGAAATTCCTATTTCCGAGATGGAACGCGTAAACCAGATGATTGAAGATATCAGCTATTATAACGCTAAGAATTTCTTCCAATTCTAAAAAGCAATAGTAAGCTATAAGTTATGCAGTTTCACCCATAACTTATAGCTTATCTAATATTCCTTTGATACTATCCAATCGTATAAAATTGGGATGTCGTATTTCCCCTTCATGTTGCTCGTATGCCCAAGTCACGTGGTATGGTACATGGGCAGCGTATCCCCCAAGTTCCAATACCGGAAGTATGTCTGATTTTACAGAATTACCTATCATCAGGAGTTTTTCAGGCGGACAGCCCAATGTATCAATCAGCCTCTGGTAATCATCGATTTTCTTGTCACTCATAATTTCGATATGATGGAAATATTCTCGCAGTCCGGAAGCTTCTATTTTTCTTTTCTGGTCGAACAAGTCCCCCTTAGTGGCCAACACCAATTTATATTTCCCATGAAGTGACGATATGGTCTCCTTCACGCCTTCCAGTAGTGTAACCGGTTTCTGCAGAAGCTCTTGTCCCCATCCTATTACTTCTTCTATAAGATGCATATTCCCGTTTCCGTCTGTCACTTTGCAGATGGTTTCAGTCATACTGAGCATTATGCTCTTCAGCCCATAGCCATACATATGCAGATTCTTCATTTCTGTTTCAAAAAACCTTTGTGATATGGATGAAGCAGGCAGATATTGCCTTAAAAGGTTACAGAATTTGTGCTCGAACTCCTGAATATAAAGTTCGCTTTCCCACAGTGTGTCATCAGCGTCAAAAGCTATAAATTCGATTTTATCTTTCATGAATGGTCGTTTTATAAAAGCGTCCAAAGATACGGAGTATTCTATATAAATGAAAAGATAAATAGTGATAAATGGGAAGTTAATATCTTGTCTGCAACTTATTAATATTGTGTTTGCAGAAAATTAATATCTTGCAAACACGATATTAATTTCCTATTTTTGCATTTATTTTTTCATTTAATACATAAATTTTAATCGTACAAAAGGATGATGACATCACCCCAACCCGCTTCCAAAGGCTTCAGCAGAGCTTTTTGGGTAAGCAGTACAGTAGAACTGTTCGAACGCATGGCATATTATGCTGTATTTATTGTTCTTACCATTTATCTTTCCAATATTTTAGGTTTCAATGATTTTGAGTCAAGCATGATTTCCGGTCTGTTTTCGGGAGGGCTCTATTTGTTGCCTATCTTTACGGGCGCATATGCCGATAAGATAGGTTTCCGAAAGTCGATGATTATTGCTTTCTCACTGCTTTCCATCGGGTATTTGGGCTTGGGATTGCTTCCCACCCTACTGGAAACAGCCGGTCTGGTGGAGTATGGCGAGACAACCCGTTTTTCAGGATTGCCGGATAGTAATGACCGCTGGATGATTGTCCCCGTATTGTTTGTTATCATGGTAGGAGGTTCGTTCATCAAGTCTATCATATCGGGATCGGTGGCTAAGGAAACAACAGAGGCTACCCGTGCTCGCGGCTATTCCATCTTCTATATGATGGTGAATATAGGAGCTTTTACCGGAAAAACGGTGGTCGACCCTCTACGGAATGTTATCGGTGAGCAAGCTTATATTTATATCAATTACTTCTCGGCTGCCATGACGGTGCTGGCATTATTGGCTGTCATCTTATTGTATAAATCGGCACATACAGCAGGTGAAGGGAAAAGCATGCGTGAAATTGGGCAAGGTTTTCTGCGTATTATCACTAATTGGCGTTTGTTGATTCTTATCCTCATCGTAACCGGCTTTTGGATGGTGCAGCAACAGCTCTATGCAACTATGCCCAAATATGTCATCCGTATGGCGGGTGAAACAGCCAAACCGGGGTGGATAGCCAATGTAAACCCGTTTGTAGTGGTTTGCTGTGTAAGTTTTATCACCCGGTGGATGGCAAAGCGCACAGCTATTACTTCTATGAATATAGGCATGTTTCTTATTCCGGTATCGGCATTGCTGATGGCATGCGGTAATTTGCTGGGCAACGATATTATTTCCGGCATGAGCAATATTACTTTGATGATGGTGCTTGGCATTGTTGTGCAAGCTTTGGCAGAATGTTTTATCTCACCGCGTTATCTGGAGTACTTCTCTTTGCAGGCCCCCAAGGGCGAAGAAGGTATGTACCTCGGTTTCAGTCATCTTCATTCATTCCTCTCTTCTATTTTCGGGTTCGGTATTGCGGGGGTACTTCTGACAAAATATTGTCCTGATCCAGTCTTGTTTGAAACCCGCGAAGCGTGGGAAGCAGCCAGTGTCAATGCACATTATATCTGGTATTATTTCGCTGCTATAGGATTGGTTGCAGCGATAGCGTTATTCGTTTTTGCCAAAACTACCGAATTCATCGACAAAAAGAAGAAGGCATAAGGTTTATATATTGCATACTTTTTGTATATTTGCCGTCACTTTTTTTAAAAGCGACGGCTTTTTTGTAATTAAGGAGATTAGGATGAAAGTAAAATTTATAAGCCTTGCCAGTGGAAGCAGCGGCAACTGTTATTATATAGGCACAGAAAAATATGGAATACTCATCGACGCCGGCATTGCAGTACGGACGATAAAAAAAGGACTGAAAGAAGCAGGTATCAGCATGGAAATGATACGTGCGGTATTTGTTACGCATGATCATGCGGACCATATCAAAGCAGTAGGCGGATTGGGTGAAAAACTGAATATTCCTATTTATACAACCGCCCGGATTCATGAGGGCATCAACCGGAGCTATTGCATGACAGAAAAGTTATATTCGTCTGTCCGTTACCTGGAAAAGCAGCAACCCATGCAGTTGGAAGATTTTCATATCGAATCTTTCGAGGTACCTCATGATGGCACGGACAATGTGGGCTATTGCATTGAGATAGACGGAAAAGTGTTTGCCTTTCTTACAGACCTTGGTGAAATTACTCCTACGGCCGCAGAATATATCAGAAAGGCCAATTATCTGATATTGGAAGCCAACTACGATGAGGAAATGTTACGCATGGGTACCTACCCCCAATACCTGAAAGAACGGATTACCAGCCGCACCGGACACATGAGTAATATTGCTACTGCTGAATTTCTTTCGGAAAATATGACGGAACATTTACAGTATATTTGGCTTTGTCATTTGAGCAAGGACAACAATCATCCTGAATTGGCATATAAAACAGTGGAATGGAAATTAAGGGAAAAAGGAATTATCGTAGGAAAGGATGTACAGTTGTGTGCTTTGAAGCGTACTACTCCTTCTGATTTATACGAGTTTGAATAAAAAATCCCATTTCATCGCAAAAAATACACCGTTTTGTTTGCACGAATAAAATAAAAGGACTACTTTTGCACCCGCAAACAAGAAATAAGGAATGCACTCTTAGCTCAGTTGGTAGAGCAACTGACTCTTAATCAGTGGGTCCAGGGTTCGAATCCCTGAGGGTGTACTTAAAAAAGGAACAACTACTGTTGTTCCTTTTTTAATTTGTCTTAACAAGAACATGCTTTGATGGGTATAAGCTCCTCATACGGAATCACTAGTAAATCTATATGGGGATGATACATTATTTTTCGTTAGTCCGCATAATAAATTCTTCAGAAGTTTGTTTTTATACCTTTGCCCTCACCCGCTTTCCGCCTCTTTCGTCACATTCGAAAATATATGTCAGAAAATGAAAGTAGGAAGAAAACTTTTATTTCCTCCTACTCGTATATCTATATTTTGTATATTTGTACACACATCAATGATTTTAAACTAAAAGAAAAACAATATGGATAAAGATTCAAAGCAAGTAGTGGTTCTTCTGACACATCCCAATATAAAAGAGTCGCGAGCTAACAAGGCATTGATGGATGCTATTAGTGACATGGGAGAGGTGGCCATATACAATTTATATGAGATGCGTGTGGAAGATGCTTTTAATGCAGAGATATGGAGCACTATCATATCGCATGCATCTGCGCTTGTATTTCAGTTTCCGTTCTATTGGATGTCGGCTCCTTCTTTATTGAAGAGATGGTTGGATGAAGTATTTACTTATCTGGCAAAAACTCCTGCTGTGGCTGGTAAGACATTGATGGTGGTCACTACTGCCGGCTCTGAACATGATGCTTATAGAAGCGGAGGAAGAAATCGTTTTACGGTGGATGAGTTGTTAAGACCTTATCAAGCAAGTGCTGTACATGCCGGAATGGTATGGCAAACTCCTCTTATAGTCTATGGAATGGGGACCTCGGAAGCTAGTAAAAATATAGCAGAAGGGATAAATTGCTATAAGCAAAGAATTGAAGCATTGGTGAAGAAAGACATTTCCAGTGATAATTGGTAATAGTAGGACCATATCGAAATGGAACATTCTTTTTCATTTTTTGAATGTTTGTTTTTCTCTTTATCTTTTTCTAAAATCCTGATTATAAGCAATAAATAAAATATTGTATGAGTTGGCATATTTCTTGTGTTAACTCATACATGAAATTTTATATTATATCAAACAGATTACCCGTTAAGGTTACCAAAGAGGATGAAACGTTCGTGTTTTCATGAAGTGAAGGTGGACTGGCTACCGGTTTGGACTCACTTCAGATTTCCTACGAAAAACATTGGATTGGATGGCCTGGAATATGCGTTGACAACGAAGAAAGTAAAAAGGAAATCACTTCTAGATTGGAAGGAATAAATTTTCACCCAGTATTCTTGTCCGAAACACAGATAAAGAATTATTATGAAGGCTATAGTAATAGTACTATTTGGCCATTATGTCACTACTTTTTTGTTTATACGCTATATCGGAACTCTTTCTGGCAATCGTATCAGGAAGTGAACCAGTTGTTCTGCGATGCCATTTGCCGCGTGATACATCCAGGTGACAAGGTGTGGATTCAAGACTATCAGCCAATGCTGCTTCCCGGAATGCTTCGGAAGGTTTACCCGAATTTGAATATCGGATATTTCCATCATATCCCTTTCCCTTCCTATGAACTTTTCCGGATATTACCGGAACGTGCAGAAATCCTGAAAGGATTATTGGATGCTGACTTTATAGCTTTCCATACTTATGACTATATGCGGCATTTTATCAGTGCTGTCAAACGGGTACTGCGTATTGACTTTAAACTGGACGAAGCACAACTCGGGAATAGAGTAGTTGAGACCGATGCTCTTCCTATGGGAATCAACTACGGACTGTATCACAATGCTTCTTCCAGACCGGAAGTACGGCGGGCGATAGACCGTACACGGAAATTTTTCGGAAATCATAAGTTGATTCTTTCTGTAGACCGCTTGGATTATAGTAAAGGCATTCTGCACCGTTTATTTCTTTCGTTTTTAATTCCATTGAATGATGATATCTTTCTTTTTTTCTTTATTTTTGCATAAAGAAAATTTCACTATTTCGGCAGTTGTTTTGTACTCATATCGCTGATATAGAATGTTTAGGAACTCAAAATAAAGGATTATCATGTTACGGAAGATTAGACTGACTTTTGCAATGATTTGTTTTGCACTCATCACCTTGCTGTTCCTTGATTTTACGGGAACGTTGCATGGGTGGTTCGGCTGGTTAGCCAAAATCCAGTTTTTGCCGGCTGTATTGGCGCTGAATGTGGGAGTGATATTGTTTCTTGTAATTCTCACTTTGGTATGCGGGCGTATCTATTGTTCTGTGATTTGCCCCTTAGGGGTATTTCAGGATATACTGGCATGGCTGGGCCGGCAACCTAAAAAACGCAGGAAGCTTCCTTACTCTTATTCTCCGGCCTTATCTTGGCTGCGCTATGGCGTATTGGGTGTGTTTATCATTGCTTTGATTGCCGGAATTGGTTCATTGGCTGCTCTACTTGCACCCTATAGTGCATACGGACGTATTGCCAATAATCTTTTTCAACCTATATGGCAATGGGGCAACAATCTGCTTGCTTATCTGGCTGAACGGGCAGACAGTTATGCCTTTTATGAAACGGATGTATGGTTGAAGAGCCTGCCGACTTTTATTATTGCTGCCGCTACTTTGGCTGTGCTTGTTGTTCTGGCCGGACGCAACGGACGAACCTATTGTAATACGATTTGCCCGGTAGGAACGGTCTTGGGCTTCCTTTCACGTTATTCGCTTTTCCGCATCACAATAGATTCGGAAAAGTGCAACCAATGCAGTCTTTGTTCACGCAACTGCAAGGCAGCCTGCATCAACTTTAAGGAGCATCAGATTGATGCAAGCCGGTGTGTGGTTTGCATGAACTGCATTGAGAAGTGCAAGCATGGAGCCATTTCCTACAAGTATCATCCTTTCGGTAAACCTGCTGCGGGCAAGGCAGATTCGGAACAGATAAACGAAACCCGCCGCAGTTTTTTCACAGCAACGGCTCTGGTTGCAGCCACTTCTGTTTTAAAAGCGCAGGAAAAGAAAGTAGACGGAGGACTGGCAGCCATTGAAGATAAGAAGATTCTTGAGCGAAGCACTCCCCTCACTCCTCCCGGCTCATTGAGTGCCCGCAATATGGCGCAACACTGCACGGCCTGCCAGCTCTGTGTGTCGGCATGTCCCAATCAGGTTCTTCGTCCTTCTGCAGACTTAAGGAAATTGATGCAACCGGAAATGTCATACGAACGCGGCTATTGTAGACCGGAATGTACAAAATGTTCGGAGGTATGTCCTGCAGGGGCTATCCGTCCGATAACCAAAGCTGATAAATCATCCGTTCAGATAGGGCATGCCGTGTGGGTAAAGAAAAATTGCATACCACTGACGGATGGTGTGCAGTGTGGCAACTGTGCACGCCATTGTCCGACGGGAGCCATACAAATGGTGCCGAGTATACCTGAAGACAAGGATTCTCCAAAGATTCCGGTAATCAATGTGGAGCGTTGTATCGGCTGCGGGGCATGTGAGAATCTTTGTCCGGCCCGTCCGTTCAGTGCCATCTATGTGGAAGGACATGAAAGACATCGAATTATATAACAAAGTAGAATTTCTATAAGTATGGAAGAACATCATAAAAACAATATGAACCGTCGTGATTTCTTGAAGATAGTGGGAATTACAACCGCCACATCTACTGCTGCCCTCTATGGATGTGGTTCTAAGGAAGGAAGCAGTGAAGGCAGTAAAGTATTGGGCCCCATTCCGACGGATAAAATGACCTATCGTAGTTTTCCTGGTTTGGGGAGTGACAAAGTTTCTATTTTAGGATACGGCTGTATGCGCTGGCCTACCGTTCCTGCTCCGGATGGAAAAGGGGAAATGATAGACCAGGATGCTGTAAACGAACTGGTGGATTATGCCATTGCCCATGGCGTGAATTATTTCGATACGTCTCCGATGTATGTACAAGGATGGAGTGAGAAGTCTACGGGAATAGCTCTGAAACGCCATCCACGCGAATCGTTCTATCTTGCCACCAAACTATCCAATTTTCATCCTGATACCTGGACTCGCGAGGGTTCCATCGCCATGTACCGTAAGTCGTTCGAGGATATGCAGGTGGACTATATAGACTACTATCTGCTACACATGATTGGTGGCGGTGGCATGGAGCAATTCCGCAAACGCTACATAGACAACGGTATGATTGATTTTCTTGTCAAGGAGCGTGAAGCAGGACGCATCCGCCGTTTGGGATGGTCGTTCCACGGAGATATCGAAGTCTATGACTATGCCTTGCAGATGCATGACCGTGGTGAAGTTCATTGGGACTTTGTACAAATACAGTTGAATTATGTGGACTGGAAACATGCTTCGGGCAGCAACTTCAAGGCAGAGTATCTGTATGACGAGCTGGCCAAGCGTAAGATCCCTGCTGTCATTATGGAGCCTCTGCTGGGTGGGCGGCTCTCCAATGTCCCCGACCATATTGTGGCACGGCTGAAGCAGCGCGAACCCGAACGCAGTGTGGCGTCTTGGGCATTCCGTTATGCCGGTTCTCCCCAGGATGTACTGACAGTGCTGAGCGGCATGACTTATATGGAACATTTGCAGGATAACATCCGTACTTACTCTCCATTGGTACCACTCACGGAAGAGGAAACTCAGTATCTGTATGATACGGCAGATTTGATGATGGAGTACCCCACCATACCTTGCAACGACTGCAAGTACTGCATGCCTTGCCCGTATGGAATTGACATTCCTGCCATATTGATACATTACAATAAATGTGTCAATGAAGGAAATGTGCCGGAAAGCAGCCAGGATGAGAATTATCGGAAAGCACGCCGTGCTTTTCTCGTAGGATATGACCGAAGTGTACCCAAACTGAGGCAGGCCGACCATTGTACCGGGTGCAACCAGTGTTCTCCGCATTGCCCGCAAACGATTGATATTCCCAAAGAACTGCATCGTATTGACAAATTTGTAGAACAGTTGAAACAAGAGACTTTATAAAATGGAGAGTATCATTGACATACTGCACAAGGGAGGATACTCTTGTGTTATGAAGAACCGGGAGGAAGTCCGTACTTTCACCCAACGGGGAGTAGCGGATTTGTATGATTTGTACCAGGCAGATTCTGCATTTATGAAGGGGGCTGCCATTGCCGATAAGGTTATAGGGAAAGGTGCCGCTGCTTTGATGGTACTGGGAGGCTTTAAAACGGTCTATGCCGATATAATCAGCACTCCTGCGCTGGCATTGCTGTGCGAAGCAGGAATTGAAACGACTTTTGCCCAAGAGGTTCCCCATATCATTAACCGTGACAAGACCGGCTGGTGCCCGTTGGAGACGGCTTGCATGGAGCTGAATACGGTAGAGGAGATGTATCCGGTGATTCAGAATTTTATATCAAGAATCAGGGCAAAATAGCAACAGCCTGCTCTCTTTCCCTGATTACCTGATGCCTTTCTCTTCCAGCATCTTGAAGTCTTCCTTGAGCATACCGACATCATCCAGTGTGCGGGCTTCATTGTGGTCGTTCAGATAGACTCTGGGTCTTTCGATAAACAGAGCGCTGGTGACAGATAAAGAGTCATTCCGGTATGGGGTCTCCACTCCACCTATTTCCAGCATTGTCTGGAAGAATGAGGCACTGGAAGATACATTCTTCTGCCTATTGGCTTGTGCGGCCTCCAATAACGATGGGTATCTCTGCCGGTAGTTGTCGGACATCCAAATAAAGAATGGCACATGTATCTGATAATAGGAAGGTACCGGTGAAGCATGCAGAAAGAGATGCCGGTTGTCATCGAAAATATCTTCTCCATGGTCTGAAGTGTATATCAGGGCAGAATTGACATGTTGTTCTCGAAGCATATCTATCAGACGAACCAGAAAATTATCCGTGTAGCGGATAGAATTGTCATAGGCATTAATCAGGTTGTCTTTGTATTTCACTTCCGCATCAACGGGCATGTCCGGCAGGAAGAAAGCCTGCTCTGCCGGATAGCGCTCTTTATAATTAAAATGAGAACCGTAAGTGTGGAGAACTATAAATTGCCTGGAAACTCCTTTGCCCAGTTCTTTTGCTACCAGTTTCAACAGTTCGTTATCAGAGGGGTTGTAATTGGAATCCCCCACATCTTCTTTAATGAAATCATACGTGTCGGCTTCTTTGCCGAAGAAGTCTATAAATGAGTGGTTATAGCGCTGGTTCGAGAAAAAGGCGGTCTGGTAACCGGCTTCCTTGAATGCTGTGATAATCCCTTTTTGATAATAGATGGAATCAAAACTGGAAGCACTGACCGGTGACAGCAACATCGGAACACTCTTGTGGGTAGTGTTTGATTCTGTCAGCACATGGCTGAAAGCTGTCAGTCCGCCAATGCCCGACAGTCCCGGGTTAGTCTCCCGTTCGTAGCCGTACAAAGCCCAGTTGCATGCCCGTGAGGTTTCTCCCACCACCATTACATATACTTCCCTTTCATCAGCCTGATGAGTACTTCTAGCATGAAAGGTAAAATCTTTAGAGGTCTTGTGATAATTCCGCGTCTGGGCCGTCCGTTGAAAAGCAAGTGCTATGTTGTAGCATACGTTGGCAGGATACAGTTCGGATTTCGGCTCATACCGGTTATCTGTCAAATAAGCAGTGCCTAAGGATAATATTCCGGCAGACAACACATACAGAGTGCGACGGCGAGCTTGCCGGATGAATGCTTCGGACAGTCTGCGTTTGTGTACAATGGATATGGTTGCCAGAATTAATGCAGGTATATAGAGCACTACCACAATAACGATGGCAGGTATCAGATTGTCCAGCAGTTCCAGCGCCTCGCTCGAATTGGTTGTCACCAGATTCAGAAACATATCCACTGCGATAATGGACTGACCGAAAAGATACAGCAATACAAGCTGGAAGGCTCCGAAGAAGATGAACGGAAATAGCAGCCAGAATGTCCTGCCACAGTTTCTCGACCAAGCCATTACAGCATAATATATAGAAAGGGGTAGCAGGATATTACATATCTTTGCCGTCCATGATATGGGTTCTGTAAAGCATAGCACTACATTGGGCACTATCAGAATGACCAGAAACAGATAGAACAAATGTTCCTGATTGTCGAACCATTTTTTTATGTCTCTAAAAAGCTTCATTGATATTGAATATAAATCCGGTCTGGTGTTTGCCAAAACCTAAATCCAAACGTACGTTTACTCTCTTTTTGAACTCCCAGCGGTAGCCGAAACCATAATTAGGAAGAATATGCCTGGCCTCCAATTCCGAGAAATTCGGGAATATGGTTCCCGCCCCTACCCATACGGCAACTCCATTTCGCTTCCATACATGTTGGCGTAGTTCCAGCTGGGCATCCATTGCACACTTGTCACGGTAGCGCCCCTCATAATAGCCACGCATAGAATAGGAACTTCCCAATGTTGCCATCAGTCCCCAGGGCGGATTTCCGTAGTTCAGCAGAGTATGGAACTGGCCTGCCAACACCCCACCCTTCCACACGGACTGGTAATAGCTGGTCGTCAGTTCCGTATTGCTGAATGCATATTTATTTCCCAAAAAGGCCGGACTGAAGCGCTGGTCTATCCGTAGGTAATATCCTTTATAGGCATTTGTCAGAAAATCGCGTGAATCATACAACAAGGAAAACCCCAAGCTCACGTTGGTGCTACGCGCTTTCATTCCTTTCCATAATTCCGGTTTTTCAAAGTCATGTCCATACACGTAATCAAATGTTGTCATCGGACCGATATAAAAGTTACGTGCCATCCGGAACATGAAGTCCACCTTAACCTGCGCCTGAAAGCGATCGTATTCACTCTCATTGTCATCATTGGCTCCATTGTCATATCCTTGTCCCCAGTAAAGGCTTGGGAAAGAATAGAAATACAGATTGTAGTTCAACCGGTATTTGTCTTGGGGAAACAGATGGTTTCCACGTACTCCCAGCAAATAGAATCCCACTGTGGAGACATCCCCATACAGAGAGACATTGGACGGAGGGAGAATACTATCGTTCCGGTCGGTACGGTAGAGTCCTGCCGCCACCAGTCCGATTCCAAATTTGGTGTCACTGGAATAATGAGGCCCGCCTATAATGCTGAAATCAAATTTCTTGTTTTTCTTTTCTTTGTTGGCATCGTTGAAGTAATTCAAAATTTTTCCGAAAAAACTGCGTTTCTTGGGAAGCGAGTCTATCGGATACGTAGAAATTGAGTCCACAGAGTTTTTTGCTTCTGCAAGGTGTGTTTGTGCATGAACAGCCGTTTCTGTAATCAGCATCAATATTGGTAATATCCATTTTGTCAATTTAGTGTCCATTTACTTGTAGAAAACTTCCGTGGCAAAGTTAGTTTTTATGTTCTTCATTACAACAATGTTACTGTTCTTTTTGTTTCCAATTTTTCTCTTTTAATGTTCATTTCTACATTGCATGTGGGGTTTACTCTTTTTAACTACATCATTTATAGAACTTTCCTCGATTTATACTGTTATTTTAATATTACAAAGAACAACATGATATTGAATTATGAAAACAGCAATGGACATTCCCGATAAAGAGGGACAGAAACGACTGGTAATCGTAGGCGGCGGCTTTGGCGGATTAAAGCTGGCACGAAAATTGAAAAGCAACAAGTTTCAGATAGTTTTACTGGATAAGAATAACCATCACATCTTCCAACCGTTACTCTATCAAGTGGCCACAGCAGGTATTGAACCGAGTGCCATATCATTCCCATACCGAAAAATCTTCAAAAAAAGAGAGCATTTCCATATACGTATTTGTGAAGCACAGCAAGTCTTCCCGGAACACAATCTGCTGGAGACTTCCATCGGCACGCTGGCATACGACTATTTGGTCATTGCCACCGGCTGCAACACAAATTATTTTGGAAACGACGGGCTGGAGAAACAGACCATGGCACTAAAGAATACTTCGGAAGCCTTGTTCAACCGAAACCAGATATTGGATAGTTTTGAACAAGCCCAGAACACCGGTAATAAAGAAGATCGCAGGCGTCTGATGACCTTTGCCATTGTAGGCGGTGGAGCTACGGGAATAGAGTTGGCTGGTGCTTTGGCCGAGATGAGGAAGTTTGTCCTTCCTCAAGACTATCCGGACTTGAATATCAATGAGATGCGTATCATCTTGTTGGATGGCTCTTCCCGGCTCTTGTCTGCTTTTTCAGAAGAGTCTTCCAAAGAAGTGGCCGATTATCTGAAGAAGCGTGATGTGGAAATCAAATTGAACCAACGGGTGATGGGATACGAGAATTATCAATTGGCATTGAATGACGGGACTGCCATCGATACCAAAAATGTATTCTGGGTGGCCGGTGTCAAGGCAAACAGCCTTCAAGGATTGCCTGCCGATGCCTATGGACCGGGAAACCGCTTGAAGGTGGACACTTATAACCGTCTTTCTCAATATCCCAATATTTTCGCTATCGGGGATACGGCCCTTATGATTTCTGAGGAGTATCCCAAAGGACACCCGCAAGTGGTGCAACCAGCCATCCAGCAGGCCCGCAACTTGATAAGGAACTTGCAGCGTGCAGAAACAGGCCTGCCGTTACAGCCGTTTATATATCAAAACAAAGGCTCCATGGCGACCATTGGCCGCAATCATGCCGTAGTCGAGCTTAAGAAACTGCGTTTTGGCGGTTTTCCGGCATGGGCTGTGTGGCTATTCATCCATTTGATGAGTATTGTGGGTGTAAAGAACCGTCTTTTCATCTTCGTAGACTGGATGTGGAGTTACTTTACCTATGACCCGTCTTTACGGATTATCATCAAACCCTTGAAGCGGGAGTAAACTTTTATTGAGTAATATTTGTTATAGTTCATATACGAACTTAAAAACGAATGAATATGTTAAAACAACTTTTATTTCCCGCCAAACCGGACGGAACGGCAACATCTGCTATGCTATTGATTGCAAGAATTGTATTCGGTATATTATTAATGAACCACGGTATCCAGAAGTGGACTAACTTTCAAGAGCTGTCGGCCGTTTTCCCTGACCCGCTGGGTGTAGGCAGTCCGCTGTCTTTAGGACTGGCTATCTTTGGTGAATTGGCATGTTCCATGGCATTCATTATAGGTTTTCTCTATCGTTTGGCTATGATACCAATGGTGTTTACAATGGCTGTTGCCTTTTTTGTAATTCATGGTAATGACCCGTTTGCCACGAAAGAGTTGGCTTTTGTATATCTGGTAGTGTTCATATTGATGTATATCATAGGTCCGGGCAAGTTTGCCGTTGACCGCTGGATAAGAAAAGCTCTTTTCCAAAAGGCTCGTAAATAGACACTTCCGTTTTACTGAAAACAGATTTTAAGCTCAAATAGGATGTATTTTCGTAAAAAATCCTATATTTGCGGATGCTTAAAATAACTCGATGAGCTATAAAGCTAATTAAACACAGTAAAATAAAAAAGAGTGATTATGAAAAAGTTCAATTTGAAGATGGCTGCGACCGTAATGATTTGCGGCTCGTTTCTTTTCAGTTCTTGTATCGGTTCTTTTGGACTGCATAGTAAACTGGTCAGCTGGAATCAAGGTATTGGTACCAAGTTTGTAAACGAACTGGTTTATCTGGCATTCAATATTATCCCGGTATATGGCGTTTGCTATCTGGCCGATGCATTGGTCATCAACTCCATCGAATTCTGGAGTGGTTCAAACCCTATGGCCAGCATTGGTGATGTAAAGAAAGTGAAAGGCGAAAACGGTGACTACCTGGTAGAGACACTTGAAAACGGCTATTCTATCACCAAAGAAGGTGAGACTGCTTCTATGGAACTCATTTACAACAAAGAGTTGAATACTTGGAATGTTGTTGCCGATGGTGTCAGCACAGAATTGCTGCAAATGAACAATGACGGCACTGCACAAATGACCCTTCCGAACGGTGAGGAAATGACAGTGACGCTGGATGCCCAAGGTGTGGCAGCAGCACGTCAGGCGACGATGATTGGCACGTACTACGCTTTTAATTAATGGAAAATGGAAAATTGAAAATGGAAAGTGGCTGGTACATAGATGCCCAATAAGCATTTCTCACTTTCCATTTTCAACTTTCATTAGAACGGATATCCCACAGCAAAGTGGAAAGCAAAATCGCGGCTGAATTTAGGATGAATAATGGGATAACGGTCTTTTTTCTTTTCATAAGCCGGATTGATGGCCTTCATACCTCCGTCGAAACGCAATACAAAGAAATCCAGGTCAAGACGCAATCCCAAACCATATGCCACGGCAATCTGCTTATAGAACTTGTCAAATTTAAACTGACCTCCCGGCTGGTCTTTATAATCCCGTATTGTCCAGATATTCCCGGCATCTACAAAGAGGGCTCCTCTGAATTTCCAGAACAACCGTGTGCGGTATTCAATGCTGGCATCCAGCTTGATGTCTCCCGACTGGTTCATGAAGTTATTATCGCCGGGGAAAGAACCGGGCCCCAAATCACGTACAGACCATCCGCGCACACTGTTGGCGCCGCCGGAGAAGTAGCGCTTCTCAAATGGAAGCATTGTTGCATTGCCGTATGGAATGGCAATACCGGCACCAAAATGAAATGCCAATGAATTGCGGTTGTCAATGACCAGATTCTTGGCAAAGTCAAAATCGCCTTTCAGGTATTGGGCAAAAGGAATGTTCAACAAAGTGTATTCCCCCGATGCATTCTTTTTCATTCCTCCGAGCTTTGCCACAGCATACAACAAGTTACCCGCCGATTCAAAATTGAGGCGGATGGTATAGGAATTTCCGATACCGGAGTTATTCATCAATGCTCTTCCGGCACTGTTGTAGATATAGCTATAGCCGGTGCGGACAATAAAGCGGTCTTCATAATTGTATTTGAGGATGTAGTTCTCGTCTTTCTCCAGATAATCCTCTTTGAATGTCTGGTCTATGCTGGGCATATACAGATAGTTGATGTCCAGCAAATCAATGCGATGCTGCGAACGCTGTTGTTGTACCCCCCATTTGTAGCTCCATCCGGCAGATGCTACAATGCGCGTGAATTCGGGTCTCATCTGGTAGTTATATTGCAATCCGAATTCTGTAGTAGCCCTTATCCTCCGCTTGAAATCGCTGGATACAAAGGGAAACATAAACCGTGGGAAGTTGATGGTTGCTTCCGCACCTAATTCTATGTAGTCTTGATTCAAGGAGCTCTGCAAACCGGACACAGCCTCGTATGCCCCACGTAGCTTGAACATGAATGTTTCGGAACCTTTGAACATGTTGCGGTGCTGAAAAGCCACCGAAGCGGCAGCTCCCAAATCGCCGGCAGAGTTTGTGCCTTCCACCTCAAAAGATACGGACTGATGCTTGCCTCTGGTCAGCATCACATAGGCGTTGAGCTTTGCACTGTCACTCTGTTGCACTTCAAAAAAACGGATATTGGTATATTTCAGGGCTTGCAGGCGTCCGTAGTTGGAGTAGGTACGCTGCACGTTCTGCTCGTTATAGAGAGTTCCCGGAGTGATGCGCAGATTGTTGGTCAGCACTTTGGGGCGCAGATAAAGCTTGTCTTTGTAGTAGATGGGAAAGCCTTTGTAATGCAATGAATCATTCACCTCGATGCTGTTCTGGGTGGATGCCTGCAACACATTATAATCGGTAATGAAACTCACTTTATTGATAGTGTATTGCCGGTGATTCTGCGGCGTATCCTCGTTATGCTGTCTGTATGGAGCCAAATGCAGTGTCAAATCTACCAGATAAGAATTACGGACAGTATCCGCAGTATAGGATATGTACTCTTTATTGAACTTGTAATATCCATTCTGAAGCAGTTTGTTTGTGATGCGCTGGCGTTCTGCATCCAGTACATTGACATCAAAATACATGCCTTCGGATAATAAGGTTACTGCGGAATCCTGCCGCATGTATTCCTTTATTTTACTGTCCTGGATATCATATTTCAAGGTACGAACTTTATAGGGCTTGCCGGTTGTCACTTTATAGACCAACTTCATCTTTTTCTTCTTGACTTGGCGTACCGGTTCCACCAGGGCGCCCATATAGCCCATATTCTGCACAGCCTTAGTGATTTCTTCCCTGGTCCGGTTGGTTTCCTCCTCACTGTATATGACCGGGGCATCACCTAATTTCCTCAATGTACGGTTTATCCAGCGTGTAGAGTCCCGTCCGGACCAGTTGTAGACATACAACTGGGTCTTTATCAGGCTGAACCACTTCGCATTGGGATTCTGGCGGATGTACATGGAGAGATTGGATGGTTTTACTTCCTTATTATCAGTATGTATGCGCACTTCATCCAGCAAATACGAGCCGTCCGGCACATATTTGGTAGAAGAACAGGAAGCCAACAAAAGTACGATAGTAGTAAGTATCGCGTAGCGGAAACCTTTATTCATACCGAGTCATTAATTGCGCATAAACAGCTACAAATATACTTGTATTTTTTTGTTCCCGAAATAAAAAACGCCGGAAGAGTGCAGAGTTTTTGATTATATTGAAATAATCACGTATTTTTGTCAAATGATAACATGTGTGTCCTATGGCATTAAGTAAAAATCGCATTAAATATATCCACTCGTTGGAGCAGAAAAAGAACCGGAAGGCCGACAAGGTATTTCTGGCAGAAGGACCTAAACTCGTAGGGGATTTGTTGGGACATTTTCCTTGTCAGTTCTTGCTGGCAACTTCAGAATGGCTTTCCCGGAACCGCCCTCTCTCCACCGTAACGGATGTCACGGAAGTATCGGAGGAGGAACTTTCGCGTGCCAGCCTGCTGAAAACTCCCCAACAAGTGCTGGCTGTGTTCCGGCAGCCGGATGAGGAGACGGATATTTCCGTCATCAGCCACTCCCTCTGTCTGGCTTTGGATGATGTGCAAGACCCCGGTAACCTGGGAACGATTGTCCGCCTTGCTGATTGGTTCGGGATAGAGCATATTTTCTGTTCGCCCAACACGGTGGATATCTATAATCCCAAAACTGTGCAGGCAACGATGGGAGGTATCGCACGCGTCAGACTGCATTATACTCCCCTACCCGAGTTCATCCGCTCACTGAAGGATATTCCCGTTTACGGCACTTTCCTGGACGGAGAGAATATGTACGGACAACCGCTTTCGAAAAATGGGCTGATTGTGATGGGTAATGAAGGAAATGGCATCGGAAAAGAAGTGGAGGCACTCATCAACCGCAAACTATACATACCGAATTATCCCGCCAGCCGTGAGACCTCGGAGTCATTGAACGTGGCTATTGCCACAGCAGTAGTTTGCGCTGAGTTCCGGCGCCAGGCTGCATTGTAGTAAAATCAAAAGGAAAAAACAACCAGGGAATCAAATAAGGCAATTCTTCCTCGATAACCGGAGGGATTGCCGTCAGTATATTGCAGCACGTATCAAAATGAGGATAGTCTGTTTCCACCTCCGTAAGCAAAGCTATGACTCCCGGTAGCCATTCCGTATTCTCCACCTCTTCTGTCAATGGGAAGATACGTGATACACATTGTCCTTCACCTATCTCCACCACATATTGTTTCAGATAGCCATGCCCGGGAAGAAACAGAAAATGGGAAGCGTAGCGTTTCATGCTTTCGGACGGGGACGTATGGTTCTGGGAGTCGTGGTATTTTCCTGCTCCTGAATTTCCAGAGGTTTCAATTTCTCAGGTTTTCCGATACTGTCTTTGCGAAGGGAGTCTGTCGCCTGCTGAAGGCTGTCCTTTGGGGCAATGACCAAGCTGTCCGTGGCGTGATAGCGCATCAGTGAGATACGGTCTGCCAGCAAAGGCTGTGGAGTCTCCTGCTGCGGATAATAGATGAACCCGCGTATTTCCTTGATTTCTCCTAAAGTATCGGCAAACAAGGTGAGCGTTTCCACACCTGTGTCTTGTACTTTCCGAATGGCACTGATGACACTGTCATTCTTTTCGTAAAGAATCTGCATCGCCATCAACGGAGCATGTATGCTGTCCGGTGCACCGTTGTGGAAACGGAAGCGCACGCTCCAGCGCAGCGTGTCACGGTCGTGGAAATTGGTGTCTGATGGCAACGTAAACGTTATCTTGTTGTCCAGGGGCATACCCGTCAACTGATAGATATGCTGCCATATCCACACGTCGATACTGTCTCCGGGAAGTGATTCTTTCGGCTTGTTGTCACGCAGGGCAATCAAGTGGTTGATACCGTCTCTCTCGGCTTTCAACCGTACATTCACTTTCTCGTAGATTTTGGTAAGTACTTCCGGGTTACGGGCAAACCAGACCATAGAAGAGTCAAAATCGGCCTGAGTAATGCCATATTTCTTGAAAACCGATTCAATGTATAGCACCCGCTTATAACTTTCGTTATACGGCACTTCTTCACCCATAGCTTTGGCTATGTGATAATCATAAAGCACGTTTTCCATCTTGGCATCCGGAAGGACGGTTTCAGGTCTTTTCACCTTACAAGCCGTCAGACTGAACACCAGAAGGACTACGCTACACCATTGAATTCGATTTATTCCTTTCATGATTTCTTTATGGCAGCATGATAGGCATCATTGAAGTCCTTGCCGTAGAACAACAGCAAAGCAATGATACCGCAACTGATTGCTGCATCCGCAAAATTGAATATCGGGCTGAAGAAAATGAAATGTTCTCCACCGACAAACGGCATCCATGCGGGCCAGTTTGTATCAATGATGGGGAAATAGAACATATCCACCACCTTGCCATGGAACCACGGGGCATATCCCCCTCCTTCAGGCATGAAGGAGGCTATCTGCGAATGGGTGCTTTCGTTGAACAGCACGCCATAGAACACACTGTCGACAATGTTTCCCAAGGCTCCCGTCAAGACCAAAGACACACAGATGATAAATCCGGTCTTCATGCCTTGCTTCACGAACTTGTACAGAAACCAGCCAATGACCGTGACTGCAGCAATGCGGAACAAGGTCAGGAACAGTTTGGCGAATATTTCCATACCGAAAGCCATACCACTATTCTCGGTAAAGTATATATAGAACCAATCCGTAATCCGGATACTCTCATGCCAGTACATGTGGGTCTTTATCCAAATCTTGATAATTTGGTCTATAACCAATACCGAAAATATGATAAGGCAGGCTATCCGGCCCTTCGTAAAGAATTTACCCATTTTTATTTCTTGCCGTTGTTTTTAGCTTCGATGCTCAAAGTGGCATGGGGCACTGCACGAAGGCGCTCTGCCGGTATCAGTTTGCCGGTTTCGCGGCAAATGCCATATGTTTTGTTCTCAATGCGCACCAAAGCAGCCTGCAATCCTTGGATGAACTTCAACTGGCGTTGGGCCAGACGTGTGGTTTCTTCCTTGGATAAGGTGTTGGCACCTTCTTCCAGTACTTTGTACGTAGGAGATGTATCGTCGGTGTCATTACCGTCTGCACCCGTCAGGCTGGCCTTTAACAGTTCATAGTCACGTTGTGCCAACTCTAACTTCTCCATAATGATAGCGCGGAATTCTTCCAATTCAGCATCTGAGTATCTAGTCTTTTCTGCCATAACTTTTACGTGTTAATCAGGGTTAGTATTTAATTATTCTTTCACAACGCTCACGTACAGCGAGAAATCGTCGAAGTTCAGTTCTGTACCATTTTCTACGTTGTCTGCCAGCGTCAGTGAAGTTCCTAAAACTTGGTTGCGAATATAGTCATTATATTCATTTACCGCATCATCTGTTTGAGGATTTTTTGATAATGTAATCTTTATTTTATCTGTTATCTCAAAACCGCTCGACTTGCGGATATTCTGAATGCGGTTTACCAGCTCGCGTGCAATACCCTCACGGCGCAGCTCTTCGGTAACGGTAACTTCCAGAGCCACGGTCAGTTTGCCCTCGTTGGCAACCAGCCATCCCGGAATATCCTCACTGAAGATTTCCACATCTGCCGTTTCAATCACGGCTTCTGCACCGTCCAGATTGAACGTATAAGAGCCTTTCTTCTCCAGCTCGGCAATGGCTTCCTGGGACATTTCTGCCACAGCAGCAGCCACGGCTTTCATCTGCTTACCGAATTTCGGTCCCAGCTTCTTGAAGTCGCATTTCACTTTCTTTACCAGTACACCGGCAGCACCGTCCACAAACTGGATTTCTTTCACATTCACCTCGTTCATGATAAGTGCTTTCACAGCCTCGATGTGTGCACGCTGTTCTTCATCCACTACCGGTATCATGATACACTGAAGCGGTTGGCGGACTTTGATGTTCACCTTGCGGCGCAGTGCCAATACCATGGAAGTGACGTCTTGTGCCATCTGCATGCGGACTTCCAATCCCTTGTCTATCATTTCCTCCTTATATTCGGGGAACTTGGCAAGGTGTACGGAAACCACATTGTCGCGTCCCGTAGCTGCAATCAGGTCGGAATAGAGCATATCAGCATAGAACGGAGCGATGGGTGCCATCAGCTTAGCCACGGTTTCGAGGCATGTATAGAGTGTCTGGAATGCAGAGAGCTTGTCCTGCGTCATACCACCGCCCCAGAAACGTTTGCGGTTCAGGCGGACATACCAGTTGGAGAGGTTGTCGTTCACGAATTCGGAAATGAGACGTCCTGCCTTTGTAGGCTCGTATTCATTGTAGCAGGTATCCACGTTCTTCACCAGCGTATTCAGCACGGAGAGAATCCAGCGGTCTATCTCGGGACGTTCCGTCATGGGCACGTCGGCTTCCTTGTATTCAAATTCGTCAACATTGGCATAGAGGGTGAAGAATGAATAGGTGTTATAGAGTGTTCCGAAGAACTTGCGGCGCACCTCTTCCACGCCATCCACGTCGAACTTGAGATTGTCCCACGGAGAGGAGTTGGTAATCATGTACCAGCGCAACGGGTCGGACCCGTATTTCTCGATGGTCGAGAAGGGGTCTACGGCATTGCCCAGACGCTTGGACATCTTGTTACCATTTTTGTCGAGCACCAAGCCGTTGGAAATGACAGCCTTATAAGAAATACTGTCGAACACCATTGTAGCGATGGCGTGCAACGTGAAGAACCAACCGCGTGTCTGGTCCACCCCTTCGGCGATGAAATCGGCAGGATATACCTGGTGGCTATCCAGCAGTTCCTTATTCTCGAACGGATAGTGTATCTGTGCATAAGGCATGGCACCGGAATCGAACCAAACGTCAATCAAGTCCGTTTCGCGTTTCATCGGCTTGCCGTCTTTAGAAACAAGGATGACATCGTCCACGTAAGGACGGTGCAAGTCTATCTTGTCGTAATTCTCTTTGGTATATACACCCGGCTGGAAGCCCTTCTCCTTGTAAGGATTGGACTGCATCAAGCCGGCAGCTACGGATTTCTCTATTTCGTTGTAAAGTTCTTCTACAGACTCGATACACTTTTCCTCGCTATTGTCCTCTGTACGCCAGATGGGCAGCGGAGTACCCCAGTAGCGTGAACGGCTGAGGTTCCAGTCATTCAGGTTTTCCAGCCACTTGCCGAAACGTCCCGTACCGGTGCTTTCCGGCTTCCAGTTGATGGTCTTGTTCAACTCTATCATACGTTCTTTGCAAGCGGTGCTGCGGATAAACCAGCTATCCAGCGGATAGTACAATACGGGTTTGTCCGTACGCCAGCAGTGCGGATAATTGTGTACATGCTTTTCTATCTTGAATGCCTGGCGGGCGGCTTTCATCATCATGCAGAGTTCGATATCCAATGATTCGGCAGCTTGTGCAGCCTGCTCATCATACTTGCCGTCTACAGTGAATTGAGGGTCATAGGCATTCTTTACCCACTTGCCCTGATAGTCTTTGTAAAGGTCTGCATTGACACATGCCTTTACAAACTCCTCGTCCAGTTCGTCAATCAAGAAGAACTTACCGGTGAGGTCTACCATCGGGCGGGTCTCACCCTTCTTGTTTATCATGAACAAGGACGGTATACCTGCAGCGCGTGCCACAAAAGCATCGTCCGCACCAAAGGTCGGGGCAATGTGTACGATACCCGTACCGTCTTCAGTCGTCACATAGTCACCAGAAATTACACGGAAACCTTTGTCGCTGGGAGTCCAGCTACCGTCTTCGGCAACGTCTATCGGTTTCACCCAAGGGATGAGCTGTTCGTACTCCATACCTACCAAATCGGGGCCTTTGTACTCACCTACTATCTTGAAAGGTATCAGCTTATCACCCGGCTTATAATCCTCTAATGCAATGCCTTCCGCTTTTTTGTTGAAGTGAGTGTAGAGCAGTGCTTTTGCCAAGACAACAGTCATCTTCTCACCGCTATATCCGTTGTAAGTCTGTACGGCCACGTAGTCTATCTTGGGACCGACGCAGAGCGCAGTGTTGCTGGGCAACGTCCACGGAGTAGTGGTCCATGCCAGGAAGTAAGGAGTTCCCCACTCTGCCATTTCCGGTTTCGGATGCTTCATCTTGAACTGTGCCACCATGGTCGTGTCTTTTACGTCACGGTAACATCCGGGCTGGTTCAACTCGTGCGAGCTGAGTCCGGTTCCGGCAGCAGGAGAATAAGGTTGTATGGTATACCCTTTATAAAGGAGTCCTTTCTTATAGAGCTGTTTCAGCAGCCACCACAAGGTTTCGATGTAGCGGTTGTCGTAGGTGATATACGGGTCCGTCATGTCCACCCAGTAGCCCATCTTGTGCGTCAGGTCTTCCCATTCCTTGGTGAACTTCATGACGTCCTTGCGGCAGGCAGCATTGTATTCTGCTACGGAAATAGTCTTGCCAATATCCTCTTTCGTAATGCCGAGTGCTTTTTCCACACCCAGTTCCACGGGCAGTCCATGAGTATCCCATCCGGCCTTACGCTTTACTTGGAACCCCTTCATCGTTTTGTAACGGCAGAAAATGTCCTTAATGGAGCGAGCCATTACGTGGTGAATGCCCGGCATACCATTGGCCGAGGGAGGTCCTTCGAAAAATACGAAAGAAGGACAACCTTCACGTTCTGTCATACTCTTGGCGAAAACCTGGTTTTCGTCCCATTTCTTCAACACTTTTCCGTTCACTTCGGAAAGGTCGAGCTTCGAATATTCGGCAAACTTCTTACCCATCTTGATATTTACTATTTGACAATTTACAATTTACGATTGAAGATACTCTTGATAGGCATTTGGTACGTCAAAAGCTACCTTCTCCATTTTAAGGGTGCAAATTTACAAAAAACTTAAATACAAGAGACTTTTTAGGTAGAAAAAGCTGGATAAGTGCAGTAAAATGTTTTATTTAAGGATGAAAAGAGGGATAATAAGAGTGATTAATATCCTTTTAGACATAGAATTCAAAAAATAAAAAGAAAGACTCCTAATATATTCGCACAACTTGAAGAGATTCACTATCTTTGCCATTAGAAGAATGATATTTAGACCAAATATGCAACATAGAATATATAGAACTGCAAAACCTTTTGTAAAATGGGTAGGTGGAAAGACGCAGCTTTTAGGAGATATAGAGCGTACCTTACCATCTGACTTCTCACAGAAAAAAAACGTTATTTATGTAGAACCTTTCGTTGGAGGTGGGGCTGTTTTATTTTGGATATTACAGCAATTTCCCAATATTCAAAAAGCTGTGATTAATGATATAAATCCCCATTTGATAACTACATATAAAGTTATTAAGGAACAACCATATAAATTGATTGAACAATTAAAAGAACTTCAAGAAAAGTATATCCCCTTGGGAGAAGAAGACAGAAAAGAGTATTATTTAAATAAGCGCGACATATATAACGCTTCATCCTTGTCTGAAATAGAGACCGCCGCTTTATTCATTTTTTTAAATAGGACATGCTTCAATGGGTTGTATAGAGTAAATTCTAAAGGAAAATTCAATGTTCCCCATGGAAAATATGCCAATCCTAGAATTTGTGATGAAGATACAATTCTTGCAGATTCTAAGATTTTGCAAAAGGTAGATATTTTGTGTGGGGATTTCGAGAAAACAATAGCTTACGCTTCTCCTGATGCTTTATTCTACTTTGATCCTCCATATAAACCTTTAAGCAAAACTTCTTCTTTCAACTCGTATGCCAAAGATGAGTTTGACGATAATGAACAAATACGGCTACGCGATTTTTGTCACAAGATAGTTCAATATAAAACTAATTTCATCTTAAGTAATTCGGATGTGAAAGGCAAAGACGAAAATGATAATTTCTTTGATGAGATTTATAACGAATACCATATTCAGCGAGTAATGGCTACGCGAATGGTTAATGCCAATCCTGAAAAAAGAGGGAAACTGTCCGAACTTATGATTTCTAATATTAGCATGAATTATAGATAAATTTGTATGGAAAGAGATTTTAAACAATGGCTTGCACTGTTTCGTACAAGTATTGCGAACTACCAATATTATACATACTTTGACAAAGTTTTCTCTAATGTTGATGCTATTAAAGTGGAATTGAATATTATGAATTCTCTTATTGGCAGCAAAAATATAGAAAACGATTTTGATAATTTATTATGTAAATACCCTAGTATTCTAAAGTGTATTCCTATTCTGATAGCAAAGCGTGAAATGGATATAGAAGCTATAGATGAAGAAGGCAGCTTCTGTTATAATTTCAAAAAAATGAACTATAGTGTAGAGCAATATAAAATATTTATGCGCAAAACTGGTATTTTCAACTTGATTGAGAATCGCATTATCGGAAGTCTTGTAGATTATGTTACAGGAATAGAAACTGGGCTTGATTCTAATGGAAGAAAAAATAGAGGTGGACACCTGATGGAGAACCTCGTCGAATCATATATACAGAAGGCTGGGTTTGTAAAAGGTATCACCTACTTCAAAGAAATGTATATTCATGCTATCGAAAAGAAATGGGGTATTGATTTATCTTCAATATCTAACCAAGGTAAGGCAGAGAAACGATTTGATTTTGTCGTAAAAACACCTACCATGGTATATGGTATAGAAACCAATTTTTATGGAAGTAGTGGCTCTAAGCTTAACGAAACAGCAAGAAGTTACAAAACGATAACCTTGGAAACCAAAGACCTAACAGATTTTACATTTGTCTGGTTTACGGATGGAAAAGGATGGAATAGTGCGCGTCGAAATTTGGAAGAAACTTTTGATGTACTTGAACATATATACAATATTAATGATATGGAGAACGGCATTATAAGTAAAATCATGAAATAAATAGAACGATGAAAAACATCTATCAACATAATATAGAACTAGAGCCTATTCGTATAAACAATGCGGATAAAGCTACTTTCTCACAAAAACTTATAGATTTACCATATCGAGGTTATGAAGTCGAAGAACTCTCTGATGGTAGGAAAATCGTTATCACGAAGCCTGGTGGTAAATCTGTATATGGAAGACCTAAAAAAGAAGATTTTTTAGTATTCATCTATAATCCCAATGATAATACACTATGGCAAATATCTCACAAACAAATCTTAGAAGATGTAATAAATAAAGTTCAGGAAAACAAAGATAAAGCAAAAGTATTTCTGACTTTAATGGAAAAAACATATAATGGAGAAGAACCTTCCGATTTTATAAATGAAATAAGAGCTTTAAATTTCGCTTCCGGTGAAACTCCTGAGGCTTTAATAAAAGTATATAAATGGATATGGGGGCAGGAAGATGTCAATTATCCCACTGGAGAAGGTCGGTTAATGTCCTGGAAGGAATATCAAGAGATTATTGCTAAATTATGATTCCTTATTTCAAATCCTCCGACCGTGCCTTTACCCTCCTGCATGGTGACTGCATCGAATTATTAAAGCAATTCAGTTTCAAGTTCGATATGATATTTGCCGATCCTCCTTACTTTCTCAGTAATGGAGGGATAAGTGTGCAAAGTGGGAAGATGGTATGCGTGGATAAAGGGGAATGGGATAAAGGAGGTACTCCTGAATACATAGATTCGTTCAATCGAGCATGGATAAGCGAATGCCAAAATAAACTGAAGGAAAATGGAACAATATGGATTAGCGGTACATATCATAATATTTTTTCAATAGCCAATATCCTGACTGAATTAGGATTTAAGATTTTGAATGTAGTGACATGGGCAAAGACCAATCCGCCACCTAATATTTCATGTCGTTATTTTACACACTCAACAGAGTTCATTATTTGGGCACGCAAGTCTGCTAAAATAACACACTACTATAATTATAGTATCATGAAGCAAATCAACAGCAACAAGCAGATGACGGACGTATGGCAATTACCGGCCATAGCTCGTTGGGAAAAATCATGTGGCAAACATCCTACTCAGAAACCCTTATCTGTATTGTCGCGTATTATTTTGGCATCAACTCGTGGTGGTGCGTGGATTCTCGACCCATTTACAGGCAGCAGCACTACAGGAATTGCAGCCAATCTTTTGGGACGCCGTTTTTTAGGAATTGATAGAGAAGAAGAATATCTAATCCTTAGTAAAAACCGTAAAAAAGAAATAGAACAAATTGCAAAATTTTCTCTATATCATAAAAAGATTAAAGATATTTCTCTTTTGAATAATGCAGAGAGAATGTCAGTACACGAAAAAGAAGTCTCCATTTATGATTTGCCGTTTTAGTTTGAGCGAATCACGTTTCTCAAAATAAGCCAAAATCCACGGGTTCCCTAAGCAAAAACGGCAAAAAACGTAAATTTAGCTCAAACAAGCGACCTGAAAACTACGTTGAAAACAACAAATGAGAGGGCTATTTTGCTGAGTTCAACAAATGGTATGTAGAATTCTGCGAATGCTATTGCCGCAATCAGCAATAAGCGTGCAGAGAACAGCATGGGAAAGAATAATAAAGTATTATATTAAAAGAAATAATAACAGCATCATCAGCGGATAGACTTCAACTGTTGCTGCTGTAACTATAATGCAAGGTGAAATAATTAAGGTAATGATTCACCACTCCGAAACAATCCGATGTCTCATCGAAAGAGAGAAAGTAATACATCAGGTTTTCGGGTTCTTTCTTTTGGGTCAGGATTTCGTCCACATAGGCAAGAAAGGCGTTTTTGATGCTGTTATCGTTGTAGTAGTCTGCCAACTTTGCCAGTTTACGTTCTATGGGTTTGTTATGCTGCAATTGCATGGCAGATTTCGAGCGTTCAGGCTTCACATCTCCGGTCAGTCCCCCATCATTATAGTATTGGCGGCGCTCGTCATAGACTTGGCTCAGCAGTTGATAGATTCGGGCGGCAGCCTCGTGATTTATGGCGGAGGCAGGCTTCAGTTGTTCTTCCTTGCTCTTCTTCTGCATAGTGGCGTGGTAGGCAAAGTAGAGGATGAAGTCACGGAAGAGCGTGGTTTGGGGCATGATGATTTCTACCAGGACATCCACGTCGGCAAGTACACTGAAGTCCACGGAGTAATAGCGGACACGTCCACGGGTGACGGAATTGACCTTTATGTCGGTTTTCAAGAAGCCCAAGGCCGAGAATTGCTTAATGATGACTTCCTGCCGGGTACGGCGGATACGGGTTTCTTCCTCTACACGCGCCTGGGAGTAATGGAAAGGCTTGTATTTAAAAGAAATCTGTTTTACTGTAAGCCAGTCGAACAGAATCAGCTCGTCGGGAGCCAGACGGTAGTTAAGTAATCGCAACACATTGATGCAGAGAGGTATTTCGGGAGCAGAGAGAGCTTTCTTGGCCATTGTTTCTGTTTTTTAGAATAAAAGTTTTGTAAAGATACGGATAAACTATGGAATTACCATCCGAAATGCCATACTTCATCGTCCCGGATGCCACACTTCAGCAGCTGAAATGCCACACTCCGTTGTCCGAAACCTATGGCATTCCGGACGATGAAGTGTGGCATTTCGGAGAATAAGGTGTGGCATTGGAGGCAACCGAGTGTGGCATTCGGGAAAGTCATCTTTTCATCTTCACCTCGTACAAATCGCCTCTCCGGTCTTTCAAGTTGCGTACACTGCCGTAGGTATGCAGTTCATTCAGCAAGTCCAGATCCACATCCGACACAAGAATCATTTCGGTATTCGGAGTGGCTTCCGCACGCTTGCCGTCTGTGGGGAAAGCGAAGTCGCAGGGAGTGAACACGCCGGACTGGGCATACTGGATGTCCATGTTGTGCACGCGGGGAAGATTGCCTACACTGCCGGCTATCACTACAAAGCACTCGTTCTCGATGGCACGGGCATGGGCGCACACCTTTACGCGGCTGTAAGCATTCTGCGTATCGGTAAGGAAAGGAACAAAGAGTATCTGCATGCCTTGGTCCGCCATGATGCGGCTCAGTTCGGGGAACTCTACATCGTAGCATATCAGCACGCCTATCTTAGCACAGTCCGTATCGAAAGTTTGGATGGACTTGCCTCCGCTCAGTCCCCAGGACTTTATCTCGTCGGGAGTGACATGTATCTTTTCGTACATTTCATAACTTCCGTCACGTCGGCAGAGGAATCCTACGTTGTATAGCAGCCCGTCTTCCTTGATAAGCGGCATACTGCCCGTAATAATGTTGATGTTATAGCTGATGGCGAGCTTGACGAAACGCTCCTTGATTTCCTCGGTATAGGCCGCCAGCCCGCGGATAGCCTGCGACTCGCCCTCGTTGTTGAATTTTGCCATCAACGGTGCGTTGAAGTATTCGGGAAAAAGGACAAAGTCACTCTTGTAGTCGCTCACGGCATCCACAAAAAATTCCACTTGCTCAAAAAGGTCATCCAGTGTCTTGTAGGTACGCATCTGCCATTGTACCAAGCCTACGCGGACAGTGGTTTTGGGGTTTACATAGTCTTGTGTGGGAGCCTGATAGTAGATATTGTCCCATTGCAGCAGGCAGGCGTAGTGCTTGGACTCCTCATCATTGGGAAGGTAGTTGCGCATCACCTTTCGCACGTGGAAGTCGTTAGAGAGCTGAAAGGTCAGCACCGGGTCGAAGATCTCCTTTTGCTTCACCTTATCTATGTACTCCTTGGGGCGGATTTGATCGGCATATTTGTAGTAGTTGGGGATACGTCCGCCAAACATGATTGCCTTCAGGTTCAATGTCTCGCAAAGTTCCTTGCGGTATTCATACATACGGCGTGCCAGACGCAGGCCACGGTATTGGGGATGGATAAAGACTTCGATGCCATAAAGTATGTTGCCTTTCGGATTGTGGGTGTTGAAAGTCTCCTTGCCCGTAACCTGGGCGTAAGTGTGGTCGTTCTTCACATCATCGTAGTTCACTATGATGGAAAGCGCACAGCCCACGATTTTCTCGTCAACCACCGTCACAATCTGCCCCTCGGGGAAGATGCGTATCAGTTTTTCTATTTGTTTGTGCGTCCAGAACACATCGCTTCCGTCTGAATAAACGCGCGTAAACGATTGTGCCAACTGGTCATAATCTTCAATCTGCAGATTGCGTATCTGCACCTTATTGATTTTCATTGAATCCATAACTTTCTTGCTATTCCTGATTAAAAACAGTGCAAAGGTACGGTTTATCCTTACATGTTATCTTCCCCTCCGAAGATTTTTCTTTCCCATCTTGAACGGATAAGGGAAAAGATACGGAATTGATAACAAAAAGAGGAGGCATTCATCAGGCCTCCTCTTTCCCGTCTTATATGGACAGTTTCAATGACGGTCTTATCTATTGTTTCTTCTATTCTTCCACAGCTTGGTCATGTCTTCCAGTGTCTTGCCTTTCGTTTCGGGAACAAGCTTCCAGACAAACAGTGCAGCCACCACACAGATGATTCCGTATAAGCCATAAGCAAACATGTGCCCGAACTTGTCTCCCATATCTCCCAAACTCATATTGTACATAGGTACGAAGGTGGAAGATACAATGAAATTGAATATCCATTGGAAGGCTACGGCAATGGCTACTGCAGCGCCACGGATGGTATTCGGGAAGATTTCAGCAATCAGTACCCAGCAGATGGGGCCCCAGCTGAACATGAACGAAGCACTGTAGACCATGATGCTGACAACAGCCAACATGGGAGGAAGCCCTGCCACAACGTTGCAAAGAGCTACTCCGAAAGCACCTATCGCCATGCCGATAGACCCCGAGATGAGCAGCGGTTTACGTCCCCATTTCTCGACTGTAAAGACAGCCAGCAACGTGAACAGAATATTGATGATACCCATGATGACGGTTTGAACCATCGGGTTGCCCATTCCCATCGTTTCGAAGATACGCGGTGCGAAATAGAGTACGGCGTTGATACCTACCGCTTGCTGGAATACACTCAGCATGATACCGATAAAGATAACCATCCAGCCATAAGTGAAAAGCTTTTCCGTCTTTTCCTCTGCCGTGGCTTTGATTTGAGACAGAATAACCTTTGCCTGAGCCAAGCCGTTGATACGGCTTAACACCTGGAGTGCCTTATCATCCTTGCCACTCATGGCAAGATAGCGTGGCGTTTCGGGAACAAACAGTACGAGCAACGCAAAGACTCCTGCAGGAACAGCCTCACTGACAAACATCAGACGCCATCCTATCTCTGTGGTCCATGCTGCCGCTTCGGGATTCAGAATCTGGTTGACTCCTTCAATGGCCTTTATCACCGGATTTGAATTCTCGCCCAGAATAAGGAAATTCACGAAGTAAACCACCAACTGGCCGAAGATAATGGCAAACTGATTCCATGATACCAGAGTCCCGCGAATGTTGCTCGGCGCAATTTCCGCAATATACATCGGGCAGATGGCCGATGCCAAACCTACGCCGATTCCTCCCAATACACGGTAGAAATTGAATGCCACGAGCAAGGAATAGGAAGGAACACCATAGTCGAAGAAAAGGAATTCCGGGTAGTAGGAGCCCAATGCCGACAGAAAGAACAAGACGCCGGCTATGAAAAGAGAATTCTTACGTCCCAGATTGGATGCGAAGAATCCCGAAAGAGCACTACCGATGATACATCCGATAAGTGCACTGGAAGAGGTAATGCCGTGAATCGTATCTGTGTAGACAAAATCGGAGGCACCCATAAAAAATGCCTGAAGCCCTTTATCGGCACCGGATATGACTGCTGTATCGTAGCCGAAAAGCAAGCCCCCGATGACGGCTACCAGCACAATAGAGAAGAGGTAGAGTTTACTGCCTTTTTCTGTATAATTCATGATATTAATGATTAATGGTTAATGATTAGCGATTAATGATTAGCGATTAATGATTAATATTGAAACACCTCATGCGCAACTTATTAACCACTAATCACTAAACATTGATCATTATTAGCAGTACATATTCACGATTGCCTCATACAATTCCTGCTTGCCGCTGGTCTGTTTCGGCTCACCGTTGGCTTTTGCGTAAGCTACCAAATCCTCCAGTGTCAGTTTGCCATCTTCAAATTCCTTGCCTTTGCCGCTGTCGAAGGAAGCATAGCGGTCGGCCAGCATCTTCTTGTAAGGAGACTCTTCAAGCAATTTGGCTGCACTTTCCAGTGCACGTGCCATCACGTCCATACCGGCGATGTGGGCAATGAAAATGTCTTCCAGGTCGGTGGAGTTACGACGTGTCTTGGCATCGAAGTTTGTACCGCCATTGCCAAAGCCTCCATTACGGATGATTTGCATCATTGCCTGGGTCAGTTCGAAGTTGTCAATGGGGAACTGGTCTGTATCCCAGCCGTTCTGGTAGTCACCACGGTTGGCGTCGATGGAGCCGAGCATACCGTTGTCTACGGCTACTGCGAGTTCGTGCTCGAAGGTGTGGCCCGCCAAAGTAGCGTGGTTCACTTCGATGTTCACCTTGAAATCTTTGTCCAGATTGTGAGCCTTCAAGAAGCCGATAACGGTTTCGGTGTCTACATCATACTGGTGTTTTGTAGGTTCCATCGGTTTCGGTTCAATCAAGAAGGTACCTTTGAAGCCGCGGGCACGTGCATAGTCGCGGGCGATGGTCAACATCTGTGCGAGGTGCTCTTTCTCACGCTTCTGGTCTGTATTCAGCAATGACATGTAGCCTTCGCGACCGCCCCAGAATACATAGTTTGAACCTCCCAGTTCGATAGTAGCGTCGATGGCGTTTTTGATTTGGATGGCGGCACGTGCCACAACATCGAAATCGGGGTTGGTGGCTGCACCATTCATGTAGCGGGCATGGCCGAATACGTTGGCAGTACCCCACAACAGTTTGATGCCGGTTTCTGCTTGTTTCTGCTTGGCATACGCTACGATTTCCTTCAAGTTGGCTTCGTATTCTTCAATGGTCTCGGCTTCTTCGCAGAGGTCTACATCGTGGAAGCAGTAGTATTCGATACCCATTTTCTGCATGAATTCAAAGCCGGCGTCCATTTTGTTCTTGGCAGCCTGAACCTTGTCAGCCTCACCGTTCCAGGGGAATTTCTTTGTTCCGCCACCGAATTGGTCACCACCTTCTGCGCAAAGAGTGTGCCACCATGCCATGGCGAACTTCAGCCATTCGCTCATTTTCTTACCCATGATTACTTTATCGGCATCGTAATAACGGAATGCCATCGGGTTCTTGCTCTCTTTACCTTCGAATTTAATCTTTCCTATTCCGGGAAAATACTCTTTTGTTGCCATAAGAATTTAATGTTTTAATGTGAGAATGTGCCAATGACAGACACATTCATCACGGGGTTAATTATTAATTTATTGTTTTAACGTGCTAACGTTTTAATGTGCACATTAGCACATTACCCAGTGTTTCCAGCGCGCATATGCGTCGGCATAAGCCTGGCGGTCTGCCACTTTCGGCTCTATCACCTCGAGCTTCTCAAGCGTGGCAAATGCTTCGTTGTTGTCCTTGTATATGCCCACACCGATTCCGGCGCCTTTGGCGGCACCTACAGAGCCGTCGGTATCATACAGTTCGATGACAGCTCCCGTCACACCGGCCAATGTCTCGCGGAACAGCGGGCTGAGGAACATATTAGCCTTGCCTGCATGAATTTTCTGCACGGGAATGCCCATTTGTTCCATGATGTCGATTCCATATTTAAAGGAAAAAACGATACCTTCCTGCGCTGCACGGATGATATGCTGTTTGCCGTGCTGGTTGAAGTTGATGCCATGAATGGAGCAGCCTATTTCCTTGTTCTCCAGCATACGCTCCGCACCGTTTCCAAAGGGCAGGATACTGATACCGGCACTGCCGATGGGAGCTTGCGCCGCCAGCAGATTCATATCGCTGTAGGAGATGCCTTCGGGAGCAACGGTGCGTTTTACCCATGAATTGAGAATGCCCGTACCATTGATGCACAGCAGAACACCCAGACGGGTTTGCCCGGCAGCATGGTTGACGTGTGCAAAGGTGTTGACACGTGACTTGGGGTCGTAGTTCACCTCACCGTTCACGCCGTATACCACGCCGGACGTTCCGGCGGTAGAAGCAATTTCACCCGGATTGAATACATTCAGGGAAAGGGCATTGTTGGGCTGGTCGCCGGCACGGTAAGTGATAGGCGTACCTTCTTTCAGACCCAGCTCTGCGGCTGCAGCAGCATTGACACGTCCCTGCTCGGAGAAAGTCGGTTTGATGTCGGCAATCAGAGAGGAGTCGAATCCATAATAGTCCATCAGAAAGTCGGCAACCCGGTTGTTCTTGAAATCCCAGAACATCCCTTCGGACAAACCGGACACCGTGGTACAGATGGTACCGCTCAACTTCATGGCGATATAGTCGCCCGGCAGCATTATCTTATGAATCTTTTCGTAAACGGAAGGCTCATTCTCCTTAATCCAAGCCAGTTTGGAGGCCGTGAAGTTGCCCGGAGAATTCAGCAGATGTGAAAGGCAAGTCTCCTCTCCCAATGTTTCGAAAGCCTTTTGTCCGTAGGGCACGGCTCTGGAGTCGCACCAGATAATGGCAGGACGCAACACCTGCTGGTTTTTATCTACACATACCAAGCCATGCATCTGATAAGAGATACCAATCGCCTTGATGTCTTCTGCGTTTACTCCGGATTCTGCCAATACAGCTTGTGTGGCCTGTTTCAAATTTTCCCACCAATTTCCGGGGTCTTGCTCTGCCCAGCCGGGCTTCACTGCGATAATTTCCGCTTCAGTCTTGGGGAAGAAGGCAGACGATACACACTTGCCGCTTTCCGCATTTACCAGACTCGCTTTTACAGACGAGCTGCCGATGTCATAACCTAATAAATACATTTTTATCAATATTAAAATGAAAGTGATATGAAGAATTTACAATCCGGCTACCGTCGGATTTTATTGTATATCTTTTTGTCGAAACGGTAGTAGCGTGCCGCCCGGTGGGCCACGCCCTGCTGTTTTTCTTCCAGGGGGACGACATACTCCATCAAGGCAATTTTTTTATGGAAATTGCGTACGTCGTACTGCTTGTCATACACCAGTTCGTACAAAGTGCGAAGCTGGGATGCGGTGAACTTACGCGGCAACAAGTCGAACAGTGAAGACGGGTTGAACTCGACGTACTGGCGGACATAGGTAATGGCTTCCTTGATAATCAGGTTGTGGTCGAATGCCAGAGCCTTTATATCCGGCATGGCTACCCAACTGGCTTGATAATTGTCCAAATCACGGTTCAATGCGCGGTCTATCTTCACCAGGGAAAGATAGGCTATGGTGACAATACGCTCCACCCTGGACTGCATGGCACGTTCCAGCCAATGTACATCTCTGGGGTCTTTCGTACGGTTTTTTGAGCCGAATGCCTTGAATTGCATCAGATTGACGTTCTTCAGACCCGTCAATTCATTCAACACCCGTTTGGCAGCTTCATCCAAATCCTCATCCATGTAAATCAAACTTCCGGGAAGCTTCATATCATGAAAGATTTCTCCTTCTTCCTCTCCTGCACGCTTAATCAGCAGAACCTTTAGCTGTTCTCCGTCAAAACCAATCACTACACAGTCCACAGAGATATGATTGTTTGCCAACGGCGTTTTTTGTTCTATGTTTTGCATAATATATCTCGTTAAGCGCTGCAAATATAAATAGGTTTTTCTAATTTGCAATAAAGGAAAAGAATATTTTTATAATGTTATAAAGCATTATTTTTCAACCGAATACATATCTTACTTTATACAATATCATTTTCAGTTGTTATCGTATGGAATACAATATGTAATTTACAAGAATATACAAGAGGTCTAATTGTAGGAAGTACAATAAGGAGAAAGTGTTTCATTTATAAGTATTTCAGTATCCGGATACCACAGAAGGTCCAAGCATACATATTGTATTTTAGCTTCCCCTTTAAAGTAAGGGTATTGCACAAAAAACATCCGTTTGTGCGGTGAATATCAGAAAAACCTCTACCTTTGCAGCACTTTTTATTTAAACACTAAAAAACGAGTAAATATGAAAGCATTTGTATTTCCGGGTCAAGGTGCCCAATTCGTTGGCATGGGAAAGGACCTGTACGAAAATTCGGCATTAGCCAAGGAACTTTTTGAGAAAGCAAATGATATCCTCGGGTATCGTATTACTGATATTATGTTCAACGGAACAGATGAAGACCTGCGCCAGACTAAAGTTACCCAACCTGCCGTGTTCCTTCATTCCGTTATTTCCGCCCTCTGCATGGGCGATGACTTTAAGCCGGAGATGACCGCCGGTCACTCATTGGGCGAGTTCTCTGCCTTGGTTGCTGCCGGTGCACTGAGCTTTGAAGATGGTCTGAAACTGGTGTATGCCCGTGCCATGGCTATGCAAAAGGCTTGCGAGGCACAGCCCTCCACTATGGCAGCCATTATTGCCCTGCCGGATGAAAAGGTTGAGGAAATCTGCGCTCAAGTAAGTGCTGAAGGTGAAGTTTGCGTGGCAGCCAACTATAACTGCCCGGGACAGATTGTAATTTCCGGTTCCATAGAAGGTATCAACAAGGCTTGCGAACTGATGAAGGCTGCAGGTGCAAAGCGTGCTCTGCCGTTGAAGGTAGGCGGTGCGTTCCACTCTCCGCTGATGAACCCTGCCAAAGTTGAACTGGAAGCAGCCATCAATGCAACAGAAATCCATGCTCCGAAGTGCCCCGTATATCAGAATGTAGACGCTATGCCTCATACTGACCCGGTAGAAATCAAGAAGAACCTGGTGGCTCAGCTGACAGCATCGGTACGTTGGACGCAAACAGTGAAGAACATGGTTGCCGATGGTGCTACGGACTTCACAGAGTGCGGTCCTGGTGCAGTGCTGCAAGGTCTTATCAAGAAGATTGCACCGGAAGCTACGGCTCACGGGATTGCATAATTCCTTAAATAGAATATTTTCAAGGCTGTCTTTCTTCAAATAGACAGCCTTTCTTGTTTTAGTAGGCCATTTTATTCAACGGGAGTCAGAACCACTGTTCGGAATACGCTGAAAAAGATACGTGCCACAAAGGGGCGCGAGTAAACAAAAAGTAATCACTGAAATAAAAAGTACGTTCTTTTGTTTTTTATTTCCGATTTTCCCTTACCTTTGTTGCCGTAAAGACAAAGGGGTGCCCCGACGGGCTGAGATTATACCCTCGAACCTGATGCAGTTAGTACTGCCGTAGGAATTGGATATTTCTTTCTTCACTGAACTTGCCGTAAAGACGCTTCTTTGTATTTACTTCCATTTGTTTTATTTCTTAATGAACAGAAAAATGAAAGTATTGGTCAACAACAAGGAAGTGAAAACCGGCGCCACTACCCTTTCACAACTTATCGAGGAACTTGCCCTACCGATGCAAGGCATTGCCGTGGCCGTAGACAACCGTATTGTACTTCGCACGGAATGGACAAAATGCATCCTGAGGGAATACATGCCCATCATCATTATCAAAGCAGCTTGCGGAGGGTGAGGAAGATGAAGGACGAGAGACTGAAAAACGGAGGAATGCAGTTCATCACGCACTATACGGAACGATATTCGTATCTGGATGCTGCACGCATGGCTCTTGAGGGCGGTTGCCGCTGGGTGCAACTGCGCATGAAAGACACCCCGGTGGAAACGATAGAACCCGTAGCTTTGGAAGTGCAGGCCCTTTGCCGGCAATACGGTGCCACCTTCATCATTGACGACCATGTGGAACTGGCAAAGAAGCTGCATGCCGACGGCGTACATCTTGGAAAGAAAGACATGCCCATAGCCGACGCACGCCGGATTCTGGGCGCGGAGTACATTATAGGCGGTACCGCCAATACTTTTGAGGATGTACTGCAACACTACAAAGCCGGTGCCGACTACATAGGCTGCGGCCCCTTCCGCTACACCACTACCAAGAAGAATCTGAGTCCGATATTGGGACTGGAAGGATATACAGCTATCATCCACCGGATGCAGGAGAAGGATATACACCTTCCGATAGTAGCCATCGGTGGAATAACCATAGCGGATATTCCAGCCGTTATGCAGACGGGGGTAAGCGGGATTGCCCTTTCGGGCACGGTACTGCATGCCGATAGTCCGGCAGATGAAATGAAAAGAATCATTTCTTTAATGGAGAATGAAAAATAAAGAATTAATATATGACGACTGATATGGAAAAATTAGTGATTGCGGGACGTGAGTTCAACTCCCGTCTGTTTTTAGGAACCGGAAAGTTCAATTCCGATGAAGTGATGGAGCAGTCTATCCTGGCATCCGGCACAGAAATGGTGACGGTAGCCATGAAACGCATTGAACTGGACAACAAGGAAGACAATATGCTGGTACACATACAGCATCCCGGTATCCAGCTTCTGCCCAACACCTCCGGCGTGCGCAATGCCGAAGAAGCTGTTTTTGCTGCACAGATGGCGCGTGAAGCTTTCGGCACGAACTGGCTGAAACTGGAGATACACCCCGACCCCCGCTATCTGTTGCCCGATTCTGTGGAGACGCTGAAAGCCACGGAAGAACTGGTCAAGTTAGGATTTGTGGTACTGCCCTATTGCCAGGCCGACCCCACACTGTGCAAGAGGCTGGAAGAAGCCGGTGCCGCCACCGTCATGCCGCTGGGTGCTCCTATCGGCACAAACAAAGGACTACAGACAAGGGATTTCCTGAGAATAATCATTGAACAAGCCAATATCCCCGTAGTGGTGGATGCCGGTATCGGTGCCCCGAGCCATGCGGCAGAGGCTATGGAAATGGGCGCTTCGGCTTGCCTGGTGAATACAGCCATTGCAGTGGCGGGCGACCCCGTGACCATGGCGGTAGCGTTCAAGCAGGCTGTAGAGGCGGGACGCATGGCATACGAAGCAGGTCTGGGTATACAGGCAGATAATTTTGTTGCGGAAGCCAGCTCACCGCTGACGGCTTTTTTGAACCTATAAAATTGACAATGCAATGAACCAGAAGATAAAATTCCCCCGTTCCGAGAAAGTATATTTGCCGGGCACCTTGTTTCCCGAATTGCGCGTAGCTATGCGCAAGGTGGAGCAAGTGCCCAGTACGAACTTCGTAGATGGAGAAAAGGTGATTACTCCGAATCCGGAAGTGTATGTGTATGATACCAGCGGACCGTTCAGCGACCCTGCCATTGAAGTGGATTTGAAGAAAGGGCTGCCCCGCCTGCGCGAACCATGGATACTGAAACGCGGCGATGTGGAGCAGCTTCCCGAAATAACGTCGGAGTACGGACGCATGCGCCGCGACGACCGGTCGCTCGACTCTCTGCGCTTTGAGCATATCACCCTGCCCTACCGCGCCCTTCAAGGAAAATGCTGCACACAGATGTACTATGCCAAACAAGGTATCATCACGCCTGAAATGGAGTATGTGGCGATTCGCGAGAACATGAACTGCGCGGAGCTGGGAATAGAGACGCACATCACACCGGAATTTGTACGCCAGGAGATTGCTGCCGGACGCGCCCTGCTTCCTGCCAACATCAACCATCCCGAAGCAGAGCCGATGATTATAGGCCGTAACTTCCTGGTGAAGATAAATACCAATATCGGAAACTCCGCCACCACCTCGGGCATCGAAGAAGAGGTAGAGAAAGCATTGTGGAGCTGCAAATGGGGCGGCGACACGCTGATGGACCTCTCCACGGGCGAGAACATACACGAAACGCGCGAATGGATTATTCGCAACTGTCCCGTTCCCGTGGGCACTGTCCCCATCTACCAGGCATTGGAGAAAGTGAACGGCAAGGTGGAAGACCTCACCTGGGAAATCTACCGCGACACCTTGATTGAACAATGCGAGCAGGGAGTGGACTACTTCACCATCCATGCCGGCATACGCCGCCACAATGTGCATCTGGCCGAGAAAAGGTTGTGCGGCATCGTGAGCCGTGGCGGCAGCATCATGAGCAAATGGTGCCTGGTGCACGACCGCGAGAGTTTCCTTTACGAACACTTTGATGACATTTGCGACATTCTGGCACAGTATGACGTTGCCATCTCTTTGGGAGACGGGCTGCGTCCGGGGTCTACGCACGATGCCAACGATGAAGCGCAGTTTGCAGAACTCGACACGATGGGCGAGCTTGTGCTGCGTGCCTGGGACAGGAATGTGCAGGCATTCATCGAGGGTCCCGGCCACGTGCCCATGCACAAGATTAAGGAGAATATGGAGCGCCAGATAGAAAAATGCCACGATGCGCCTTTCTATACACTCGGCCCCATCGTGACGGACATCGCACCGGGATACGACCATATCACGTCCGCCATCGGTGCGGCGCAGATAGGCTGGCTGGGTACGGCGATGCTCTGTTATGTCACCCCAAAAGAGCATCTGGCGCTGCCCGATAAGGAGGATGTGCGTGTAGGTGTCATCACCTATAAGATAGCCGCCCATGCCGCCGACCTGGCAAAAGGGCATCCCGGAGCACAAGTGCGTGACAATGCACTGAGCAAAGCACGTTATGAATTCCGCTGGAAAGACCAGTTTGACTTGTCGCTCGACCCGGAACGTGCGTTCAGCTATTTTCATGCAGGGAAGCATGTGGATGGGGAGTATTGCACGATGTGCGGACCGAACTTCTGTGCGATGCGGTTGTCGAGAGAATTAAAAAAGAAATAAATGGGAATTGATAGAGCACTATGTTTTCAGACGAATTAGAACATATATCCTGGGAGGAAACCACGGCACGCATCCATGCCAAGACAGATGCGGATGTACGCCGTGCCCTCTCCAAAGAACATTGTAATGTAGAGGACTTCATGGCCCTCATCTCACCTGCCGCTGCCCCCTATCTGGAGACGATGGCACGATTGAGCAAGAAATACACCGAGGCACGATTCGGGAAAACCATCTCCATGTTCGTGCCTCTTTACATCACGAATTCCTGCACCAACTCTTGCGTGTATTGCGGTTTCCATATCAGCAACCCCATGCCGCGTACCATACTGACGGAAGAAGAAATCGTGAACGAATACAAGGCCATCAAGAAGCTGGCACCTTTCGAGAATTTGCTGTTGGTGACGGGAGAAAATCCGGCCAAAGCAGGCGTGCCCTACATAGCCCGTGCACTGGACCTGGCAAAACCCTACTTCAGCAATCTGAAAATAGAAGTGATGCCCTTAAAAACGGAAGAGTATGCAACGCTGAAAGAACACGGCATGAATGGCGTGATTTGTTTTCAAGAAACCTACCACAAGTCGAATTACAACATCTACCACCCCCGTGGCATGAAGTCCAAATTCGAATGGCGTGTCAATGGTTTCGACCGCATGGGGCAGGCAGGCGTCCATTCCATCGGCATGGGAGTGCTCATCGGTCTGGAGAAAGAATGGCGGACAGACATCACCATGATGGCTTATCACCTGCGCTATCTCCAGAAACATTATTGGCAAACGAAATACAGCGTCAACTTCCCCCGTATGCGTCCTTCGGAGAACGGCGGCTTCCAGCCCAATATCATCATGAGCGACCGCGAACTGGCACAAGTCACTTTCGCCATGCGCATCTTCGACCATGATGTGGACATCTCCTACTCCACCCGCGAGCCTGCCGATATACGCGACCATATGGCAACACTCGGTGTGACAACCATGAGCGCCGAAAGCAAGACCGAACCGGGAGGATATTACAGCTATCCGCAAACACTGGAACAGTTTCATGTCAGCGACGAGCGCAAGGCTGTGGAAGTGGACAAAGCATTGAAACGCCTGGGGCGCGAACCAGTGTGGAAAGATTGGGATGCGAGTTTTGATTTGAAGGCTTTCAAGAGATGAGTGGCCGAATACAGAACCTTAATAATAATGAACAAATGAACCGATATGCCAGACAAACGTCCCTCCCTGAAATAGGCGAAGCCGGACAAGAGAAACTGCGTAATGCCAAGGTGTTGATAGTCGGTGTGGGAGGATTGGGTTCTCCCATTGCCCTCTATCTGGCGGGAGCAGGAGTCGGAACGCTGGGATTGGTGGACGATGACCAGGTCAGCATCAGTAATCTTCAACGTCAGGTTCTGTATGCTGAAGCTGACCTTGGGCAGCCTAAACCTCTATGTGGCGCCCGTAGAGTGCAGGGTTTGAACAGCGATGTAAACGTGGAAGTATACCCCTTCCGTCTGGACAAGAAGAATGCCGGGGAACTGATAAGGAACTACGATATAGTGGTAGACGGGTGCGACAACTTCGCTACCCGCTACTTGCTGAATGACGTATGCAACGCTTGGGGCAAGCCCTACGTTTATGGTGCCATTCAAGGCTTTGAAGGCCAAGTGTCCGTCTTCTGCTACGGTGAGGGTGCAAAAAACTACCGTGACCTCTATCCGGACGAAGAAGGGACACTGCTCATGCCATCTCCGGACAAATCGGTTATCGGCGTAACCCCTGCCATTGTGGGTAGCGTAGAAGCCAATGAAGTGTTGAAACTGATTTGCGGCTACGGTGAACCCTTGGCTGGAAAGCTATGGACGATTGATTTAAGGACCATGCAGTCGTATATTCTCTCATTATAGACAAACATCCATAAAGATATGAAACTGATAGTCATTACCAAGCCGCAATTCTTTGAAGGAGAAGCAGCGGCAGTTACCTCCTTATTCCAAAACGGTTTGGAAATACTCCACCTGCGCAAACCGGGAGCTTCGGCAGAGGAGATGGGGAATTTTCTTCAACAACTACCGATGGAATATATGCCACGCATTGTCACGCATGAGCAATTCCAGCTGGCATCCGTTTTCGGTCTGAAAGGAATTCATCTGAACGGGCGCAATCCGCAGATACCGTCCGGATATAAGGGACATGTCAGTCGCTCTTGTCACTCTCTTGAAGAAGTGTTGAAACATAAATCAGATTGTAACTATGTGTTCCTCAGCCCCATTTATGACAGTATATCCAAAGAAGGCTATTCTTCCACTTACTCCTGCGATACCTTGCAGAAGGCGCAGCAAGCTGGTATTATCGACTCAAAGGTGATGGCATTGGGTGGTATCAGCTTGGAACATCTTCCGGAAATAGCCGCTTTAGGTTTCGGAGGTGCCGTCTTGCTGGGAGACATCTGGCAGCAAGCGAAGGAAGATTTCATCCCCCACTTCCTCCACCTGAAACAGCTTTCCTCTCACCCCTTTAATTTTTAATTTCTAATTTTTAATTATTTCATGCTTCCCCCTATTATCCTTTCCATTGCCGGTTCCGACTGTTCGGGCGGTGCAGGCATACAAGCAGATATAAAGACCATTTCAGCTTTGGGAGGTTATGCCGCTTCCGTCATCACGGCTGTTACTGCACAAAACACACAGGGAGTACAATCGGTTTATCCGATACCTGCGGATATGGTTAAGGCACAAATCGCCTCTGTTATGGATGATTTAAGGCCGGATGCCGTCAAGATAGGTATGGTATATGATGCCGGTATTGTGACCACCATTGTCGATTGTCTTCAGACATATACTCCGGAGTGTATAGTCTATGACCCCGTCATGATATCGACCAGCGGACGGCGGCTGATGACCGAAGAAACCATACAAGTCATTAAGACGGAACTGTTTCCGCTATGCACCCTCATTACTCCCAACCTGAATGAAGCAAGCCTGCTTTGGGGGCGAACCATTGCCGGCACTGTGGAGATGCAGCAAGCGGCACAGGAATTATCCTGCAGATACAACACCGCTATTCTCGTCAAAGGCGGACATCTAGAGGATAATGACATGTGCGACGTGCTTTATTGCCGGCAACCTTCTGCCGGGGCTGACATCCTGCCATCCGGATGCATCCTCTATTCCAACCCCAAAATAGAGAGCCGTAACCTGCACGGCACAGGGTGTACCCTTTCCTCTGCCATAGCTACATTTCTTGCCGGTGGCAACAAACTCGATGAAGCGGTCTGCAAGGCTAAAGAGTATATCGGTACTGCGATAAACCGGGGGAAAGACATGAATATAGGGCACGGGAACGGTCCGTTATGGCACTTTCCTTTATCGGAATAAGAGCTCGTCGAAACGCATTATCTGTTTACCTTAAACGCATTATCTGTCAGCCTCCGATACATCATGTGTTTGGCACCAACGGACAATGCGTTTCGACATGCCTGCTTCTTAATAGCGTATGCCCAGAATTTTCTTGGCATCGTCTTTCTTGAACAGTGAATCAATGACGTCTAAAATCGCTTCGTAGTTTTCCGGATCTACGATATTGGGAGCGAATATGTTGAGGACTTTCATCTTGTCGTCATCAAAAGTATATAGTGCCATCAAACTGGCACATTGCACACAGTTCAGACTGTTGTTTCGGGCAACAGTTCTCATCATTTCGATTTGATCATCCTTGAAAGGGCGGGACTTCACTTTTTCATAAAAATGCCGGAAGTCTTCGGGGTGCATCCCCCTGACATAAACCGGAGCTGGAGAATCTATCACTACTTCACTGGGAACAACCGGCAACGTACGTGGCTCTCCGGAGAATGAGTCCATTGCAACGACTCTCCCACCTTCAAAAGTCACGACAATCTGAGTTCGGCTGATATTACTTTTACCGGACAGCACTCTGGAATATTCCCATTCTTCTATATCCCGGTCGAAGCGGCGATACTCTGGAGTTCCCAATATCTTGGTGACCTCCTGCCTGCTCATCCCCTTCTGGATACTGTTCAACACATCTACCTTAGCATCATAAAACAAACTGGAACAACTGCTGAATCCCATCGTCATTACCAGTCCCGCAATAATTAGTCTGATTGTTTTCATCTTATCGAGTTTTTAGTTGCCACAAAGGTAGGCAGAAACATGGATAGACCTCTTATTATCCCCCTATTTGTCAAAAGGGATTTCCCTACTTTTTTTAGCCATATACCTATTAATATGGAAATAATCCGTTATTTTTGCAGATACTATCACTATAAATAGGTAAAAACACATGGAAAAAGCAAAAGTATACTACTCTGATTTGCGTACCTCCCCTACATCCAATCTTTTGGATAAAATGGAACGCTTGCTGAAAAGGGCAGGCATCGAGCAACTTCCTTTGAAAGATAGCTTTGCTGCCATTAAAATCCATTTCGGCGAACCCGGAAACCTGGCATACTTGCGTCCCAATTATGCAGCTCGAATGGCAACCCTGCTCCGCAGCCTGGGAGCCAAACCTTTCTTGACGGACTGCAACACGCTGTATTCCGGTCGTCGTGCCAATGCTGTAGACCACTTGCAAAGTGCGATGGAGAATGGCTTTAACCCTATCTCGGCCCAGTGCCAGGTCATTATCGGCGACGGACTGAAGGGAACGGACTACCGCGAAATCCCTCTGAACGGGGAATATTGTCCGGCACCCAAAATCGGTACAGCGATAGCCGATGCCGATATTGTAATCAGTATGAATCACTTCAAGGGACACGAACAAGCCGGTTTCGGCGGCGCCTTGAAGAATCTGGGCATGGGATGTGCCAGCGTAGGCGGAAAGCTGGAACTGCACTGCGCCTCGCAACCCAAGATTGACGTAGAAAACTGCATAGGCTGCAACATCTGCGTGAAGCATTGCGCACACGACGCCGTGCACCTCAATACCAGCCGCAAGGCAGAAATAGACTACACCAAATGCGTAGGTTGCGGACAGTGCGTAGCCCTCTGCCAGCACGACGGTGCCGTGATGGGAGCCGAAGATACCTCCGAGCGTCTGAACTACAAGATTGCGGAATATGCCCTCGCTGTCGTTATGGGCAAGCCCCATTTCCACATCAGCTTCATCATGAACGTATCTCCCGAATGCGACTGCTGGAACCACAACGATGCCGCCATCGTGCCCGACCTCGGCATCCTGGCTTCGGCAGACCCGGTTGCACTGGACAAGGCATGTGCAGATATGGTCATCCAAGCCCCGATACTGCACGGCAACAATTGCCTCGCCACGGCACACGAGCATGATGACTTGTGCGGATGCGACAAATTCCACTTGATGCACCCCGACACGGACTGGCTTGCCGGGTTGCGCCATGCCGAGAAAATCGGATTGGGAACCATGAAATATGAATTGGTGAAGATTTGACTAAACCTTTTCTGTTTTAAATAGTCATACTAAAAATAGATTTATCAATTAATGCATAATATTATACAAATGGAAACATCTGCAAAACTTTATTCCCTGCCTTTCGGCAACGTAAAGACCTATCTATTCGCCCTGCTGTTCGTGGCAGGAAACATCGCCTTGCCGCAACTCTGCCATCTGGTCCCGGCAGGCGGTCCGACGTTGCTTCCCATCTATTTCTTCACACTGATAGCTGCTTATAAATATGGTTTCAAGGTAGGTCTGCTGACGGCTATCCTGTCGCCGGTCATCAATCATCTGCTTTTTGCCATGCCTGCAGCAGCCGTGTTGCCGGCCATACTTATAAAGTCCGGTCTGCTGGTCGGAGCCGCCGCTCTTGCTGCACGCTATGCCAAGAATATCTCTTTATTGGCATTGCTGGGCGTGGTTCTCTCCTATCAAATTATCGGTACGGCCTTTGAATGGGCGCTGTGCGGTAATTTCTTTCTGGCTGTGCAAGATTTCCGTATGGGCATTCCGGGCATGCTGATTCAGTGGTTCGGAGGATATGTACTGCTGAAAGCAATCGCAAAAAATTAAGCGTATATTCTCAAACAGTATCCCTTAATCCTAAAACTTTGTTCGCACACTGCGGATACATATCCCCAGTTTGCGGATGTCTATCCCAAGGCTTGGGATAGACATCCGCAAACCATAAACAAAGTTTTTTCTTAACTGATAAAAACTTTTTCCCTAACTAAGAAAAACTTTCTCCTTAATAGAGAAGACTTTTCTCTTAATACTTTGAACTTTTTTCCGCTATTTTCCTTTCTCCCTACAATAAAATCATTAATTTCGTGCCGAACAATATATCATATTTTCAACATGGAAGTAGTAACGAACAACTGGTTCACTAAAAAATATCCAATAGGTTTTGCCTTAAGCGGCGGTTTCATCAAAGGCTTTGCCCATTTGGGTGCCATGCAATCTTTATTGGAACATGACATCAAGCCCAATATACTTTCCGGAGTCAGTGCCGGAGCCTTGGCCGGGGTATTCTACGCCGACGGCAATGAACCGCATCAAGTTCTTGACTACTTTGCCGGGCACAAGTTTCAGGACCTGACCAAACTGGTGATTCCCAAAGTCGGATTATTTGAATTGGGAGAGTTCATCGATTTCCTGAAAAGCAATCTGAAATCCAAGAAACTGGAAGAACTGCAAATCCCTCTGATTATTACAGCTACTGACCTGGACCACGGACGTCTGGTACATTTCCATAAAGGGGACATCGCCGAACGCGTAGCAGCTTCGTGTTGCATGCCGGTATTGTTTGCCCCGGTCAATATAGACGGCACCCATTACGTGGACGGAGGCCTGCTGATGAACCTGCCTGTCTCTACCCTCCGCCGTATATGCGAAAAAGTGATTGCCGTGAATGTCAGCCCTCTGATGGCAACCAAGTATAAAATGAACATTGTGAGCATTGCCTTACGTTCCTATAATTTTATGTTCCGCTCCAACTCTTTTCCTGAACGCGAGAAGGCTGATTTGCTGATAGAACCTTATAACTTGGAGGGATACAGCAATACAGAGTTGGAAAAGGCGGAGGAGATATTCATGCAGGGATATAATACGACCAATGATATATTGGAACGTCTGCTCATAGACAAAGGCAGCATTTGGAAAGAATAAAACAACCATTCTATAACATAGAAAACAAAGAAATGAACGACGAAAACAAATTGATTATTTATCAAGTGTTCACCCGACTATTCGGAAACAACAATAACCACTGCATCAATAATGGCAGTATCACCGAAAATGGATGCGGCAAGATGGCTGACTTTACAGCCAAGGCGTTGGGAGAAATCAAGAAGCTTGGCGCTACACATATATGGTACACGGGCATCATCGAGCATGCTACGCAAACTGACTACCGCCGTCACAATATCCAACCCGACCATCCGGCCATTGTGAAAGGTAAAGCCGGATCTCCCTATGCCATCAAGGACTACTATGATGTCGATCCGGATCTCGCCAAGGACGTACCGGAGCGTATGAGAGAGTTTGAGAATCTGGTGCAGCGCACTCACCGTAGCGGTCTGAAGGTTATCATAGATTTTGTTCCCAACCACGTAGCCCGTCAATATCACTCGGATGCCCAGCCGGATGGCACTTCACAACTGGGTTCAAACGATGATACCAATTATGCGTTCAGCCCATATAATAACTTCTATTATATCCCGAAATCGGAACTGCATGGCCAATTTGACATGAAAGGTGCAGCCGCCGAACCTTATAGGGAGTTTCCGGCAAAAGCTACCGGAAACAACCGTTTTGATGCTTATCCAAACATCACCGATTGGTACGAAACTATAAAGTTGAATTATGGAGTGGATTACCAGAACGGCGGGACTTGCCATTTCGACCCCATTCCCGACACATGGACCAAGATGCTGGATATCATGCTGTTCTGGGCGGGAAAGAACATAGACGGTTTCCGTTGCGATATGGCCGAGATGGTTCCCGTAGAGTTCTGGGAATGGGCAATTCCGCAGGTCAAGGAACAATATCCCTCCCTGCTGTTTATAGCCGAAGTCTACAACCCGGGAGAATACAAGAATTACTTGTTCCGTGGCAAGTTTGATTATTTATACGACAAAGTAGGACTTTATGATACCTTGCGGGCTGTTACTTGCGGGTATGAATCGGCAACTGCCATCACCCGTTCCTGGCAAAGTCTGGGAGGTATAGAAAAACGCATGCTGAACTTTCTGGAAAACCATGACGAGCAACGTATCGCTTCCGACTTTTTTGCCAGTAACCCACGCAAGGCGATTCCGGCACTCATTGTGTCAGCTTGCATGAACACCAATCCGATGATGATTTATTTCGGTCAGGAGTTTGGTGAGCTGGGCATGGATAGTGAAGGTTTCAGCGGCCGGGACGGACGTACAACCATCTTTGACTATTGGAGTGTAGATACTATCCGCCGTTGGCGCAATGGCGGCAAGTTCGACGGCAAGATGCTGACGGAGGACCAGAAACACCTATACAGCATTTATAAACGGCTACTGACTCTTTGCAATGAAGAAAAGGCCATCTCTCAGGGGGCTTTCTTCGATTTGATGTATGCCAATGTCAACGGATGGCGCTTTAATGAACATAAGCAATATACATTCCTGCGCAAATTTGAGAGAGACCTGCTGCTGTTCGTCGTGAACTTCGACCATATCTCGGCAGACCTTGCCATAAATATTCCTTCTCATGCTTTTGACTTCCTGCAAATACCGCAGATGGACCAGTACAAAGCTACGGAGCTGCTCAGCGGAAAAGAAGAAAACATAAGTCTGCTTCCCTATAAGGCTACTAATGTGGCCGTCGAAGGATATGGAGGAAAGATACTTAAGATAAAGCTATAACGGAATCACAACTCTGGTGATTTATTAGATTTGGCACTGATTATGCAGAACAACACGGATTTCTTAATCGCTTCGTGGTTTTCCGCATAATCAGTGCCAAGTCTTTATTTGTTCTCTTCCATATATTCCTTCAGCCGATATAGCCGCGTGATGGCAGGATTATAAAAATCATCAGGATAATGTGCATCTATGTCACTCAGGTTAGCTTGCACAAAACGTTTCACATCCACTATGTTCTCAGCATCAGACAATGTTACACTTTGAGGGAAAGATGTGCTCTTTGCCCAAGCTATCAGCGCTTTAACGCTATCTTCATCAAATTTATATTCGGCCATATTCTACATATTTTCTTGCAAAGATAGTGCAAACCGGATGCAGAATAAAATGACCCACCCATTTTTTTATGCTAAAGTTATCCTCATCTGCATGAACAAAATTCCAATTTGTTGTGTTATATAAATGTGTTTTTCATAGTATTAGATATAAGATTAATTAAAAGAGACGTACCCGCTTGTGATAAGTAAGTACATCAAAAACAGAAGCGTCTGTTTGATTGATAAATGTGTAAGGAGCATCGGTTTACCAGAGCCGATGCTTTTTTTTACCCTTCTTTGTAGCATGTTAGAAATATTATCCGTAAATTTGGCAGATAATAAGGAAAGAATATGATATGAATATCCCTGTTATATTTCAATTTTTGAAAGAACTGTCTGCAAACAACAATCGTGAATGGTTCAATTCTCACCGGGAACAGTATGAAGTCGCCCGCAGCGAGTTTGAAAACTTGCTTACAGTAATTATCTCCCGTATCTCTTTATTTGATGAAAGCATCCGTGGTATAGAAGCAAAGGACTGTACATACCGTATTTATCGTGATACACGCTTTTCCGAAGATAAAACTCCCTACAAGACACATCTGGGAGGATATATCAATGCGAAAGGAAAGAAATCCGACCATTGTGGCTATTACGTGCATCTGGAACCGGGAAACTGCTTGTTGGCCGGTGGAAGTTATTGTCCTCCCCCGCCCTTGTTAAGAGCTCTGCGACAAGCGGTACACGACAATATAGATGAATTTCGCAGTATAGTGGAAGATCCTGCTTTCAAGCAATACTTTCCCGTCATCGGAGAGAATTTTCTAAAAACAGCTCCAAAAGGATTTCCAAAGGACTATCCCTATCTGAAATACCTTCAGTGTAAAGAGTATACGGTTGCCTGCTGCCAGCCGGACAGCTTCTTTCTTGCTCCAGACTTTTTGGATCGTACAGACGACATCTTCAAGCAGATGAAGCGTTTTTCTGATTTTGTGAATTACACCATAGACGACTTTGAATAATTTACCTATATAACTAACTTAAAACATTTGAATTATGGTTATAGACAGACTTGAAAACATAGAAAAATATACTTTGCTGCATCCTCTGTTTGAGCAGGCCATTGATTTTTTAAAATCACATGACTTGCACTCTTTGGAAATCGGCAAGACCGAACTGAAAGGAAAGGACTTGCTGGTCAACGTGGCGCAGACAAACCCAAAAGAAAAAGAAAATGCCAAACTGGAAACCCATAAAGACTATATTGACATTCAAATACCCTTGTCCGGTACGGAGATAATGGGTTATACCGCCGCCCAAGACTGCCTTCCGGTTGATGCTCCTTACAATGCGGAAAAAGACATCACTTTTTTTGAAGGACTGGCGGAGGACTATATTGCAGTGAAGCCCGGAATGTTTGCTATCTTTTTCCCTCAGGACGGGCATGCTCCGGGTATTACCCCTGACGGTGTAAAAAAAATAATTGTGAAAGTTAAAGCGTAAATTTATCAAATATCCAAAACTCATCCTCTTTATGGAAACATTGAATTTAATCAAGAATGACCCATGGCTGGAACCTTTTGCCGATGCCATCAACGGACGTCATCAACATGCCATAGACAAAGAATCGGAATTGACCAACAAAGGAAAACTAACCTTGTCTGATTTTGCATCCGGATACCTCTATTTCGGCCTGCATCGTACTGACGATGGTTGGGTTTTCCGTGAATGGGCGCCTAACGCAACCCAAATCTTTATGGTCGGAACTTTTAACGATTGGAAAGAAGAAAAAAAATATAGCTTGAAGCGTAAAGCAAACGGTAATTGGGAAATCAAGCTTCCTGCTGATGCCGTGAAACACGGTGACTTGTACAAGCTGATGGTACATTGGGACGGTGGTTGCGGTGAACGCATTCCTGCATGGGCTACACGTGTCGTACAAGACGAACAGACTAAAATATTCAGTGCCCAGGTTTGGGCTCCGGAGAAACCCTATAAAATGAAAAAGCGGGTTTTCAAGCCATCTACAGATCCTTTATTGATATATGAATGCCATATCGGTATGTCTCAGCAGGAGGAAAAGGTCGGTAGCTATAAGGAATTTCAGGAAAAGATTCTTCCACGTATCGCCCAAGAAGGCTACAACTGCATACAGATTATGGCTATCCAGGAACATCCCTATTATGGTAGCTTCGGATACCATGTTTCCAGTTTCTTTGCCGCTTCTTCCCGTTTTGGTACTCCGGAAGAACTGAAGGAGTTGATTGATACAGCCCATAGTATGGGGATTGCCGTTATCATGGATATTGTCCATTCACACGCTGTGAAGAATGAAGTGGAAGGCTTGGGTAACTTTGCCGGTGATCCTAATCAATATTTCTATCCCGGTGGACGTCGGGAACATCCAGCTTGGGATTCACTTTGCTTTGATTACGGCAAGAACGAAGTTATTCACTTCCTGCTGTCTAACTGTAAATTCTGGCTGGAAGAATATCATTTCGACGGCTTCCGCTTTGACGGAGTAACCTCCATGTTATATTATAGTCATGGTTTGGGAGAAGCATTCTGTAATTATGGAGATTACTTCAACGGACATCAAGACGACAATGCCATTTGTTATCTGACACTTGCCAACCGGCTTATCCATCAGGTCAATGCCAAAGCCATCACCATTGCCGAAGAAGTATCGGGAATGCCCGGACTGGCGGCAAAATATGAAGATGGCGGCTACGGATTTGATTACCGTATGGCCATGAATATTCCCGATTATTGGATTAAGACAATCAAGGAGAAAATAGATGAAGACTGGAAGCCATCCAGCATGTTCTGGGAAGTGACCAACCGCCGCAAAGATGAAAAGACCATCTCCTATGCGGAAAGCCATGACCAAGCTTTGGTGGGCGATAAAACCATCATTTTCCGCTTGATTGATGCGGATATGTACTGGCACATGCAGAAAGGAGACGAGAACTATACCGTAAATCGAGGCATTTCTCTCCATAAAATGATACGTTTACTGACTGCGACTACTATCAATGGCGGTTATCTTAACTTTATGGGCAATGAATTCGGACATCCGGAATGGATTGATTTCCCCCGTGAAGGTAACGGTTGGTCTTGTAAATATGCCCGCCGTCAATGGGATTTGGTGGACAACAAGAATCTGGCATATCATTATATGGGTGACTTTGATGCTGCCATGTTGGGAGTTGTAAAAAGCATAAAGAACTTCCAGGCTACTCCGGTCCAAGAAATATGGCATAATGACGGTGACCAGGTATTGGCCTATATGCGCAAGGACTTGATTTTTGTATTCAACTTCAACCCTAAGCAGTCTTTTACTGATTACGGTTTCTTGGTTCCTGCCGGAACTTATGAAGTTATTTTGAATACAGATAATCCAGATTATGGCGGTAATGGTTTGACGGATGATACCATCAAACATTTTACCATTCACGATCCGCTTTATAAAAAAGACAAGAAGGAGTGGCTGAAGCTTTACATACCGGCACGTACAGCTGTTGTACTGAAAAGAACTAAATAATCATTTCATAACATTAAAAAAGAGGCAGATATCAATTCAGATATCTGCCTCTTTTTTATATAGGAGAGTCTTTTATTTCAATTGACTGTCGATGAAGTTCAACATCGTTTTTGCATTATCCATCATCTTCTTTTGAGCTGGTTTGTCTGCAGAGAGCAATGGAATAAGTTTATCCAAATATTCTTTGGCTTCCTTGAATTCAACTTTTGCTTTTTCTACATCTGTTTTCATGGTATTGGCACCCTTACTATAATACAAAGAACCCAGACTGTTAAGTGCATTTACATTATCTGCTTGGATAGCTATGGCTTGTTTAAATGCTTCTTCGGCTGCATCCATCTTTTTGGCTTTCTGCGCCATGATACCTTGATTTACGTAATAAGTGGCATACAATTTAGTCAATGTCTTATTACCGGGATTTGCTTCCAGCCCTTCCTTTAAAGTGGCAACATACTCATCATTTTTCTTCAAATCTTTCAAAGCACCGGCTTTACCTATATAAGCATTTGCCAGGTTATACTTTTTCTGTACAGCAATATCAAAATACTTCAAAGCTTCGGCAGGTTTCTTTATCTTATCGGCACAAACGCCACAGTTATATGCAATTACGGAATCTTGGTTGTTTGTTTGTGTCAGATAAGTACTAAATTTTGTGTAAGCTTCCTGGTAATTTTTAGCTTCAAGAGCAGCCTTACCATCGTTGACCAACTGGGCAGGGTCAGCATTCTGCGCAAAGAAATTCGTAGCTGCACAACATAGTGCAATAGATAAGATTAATTTTTTCATATGCTTTAATTCATTTAAAAGTTGATTCCCAAAGTTAGTTTACAATGGTATAGAAGCAAAACCTTTTTACTTTTTTTGAGGTTTTTAGCATAGTCGTAACAAGTGTTATTTTACGTAAAAGCAAATATCCGGATATGTGTGTTGGGCTTTGTCACATATGTTACACTTATACTTAGAATATCATATTATCTTTGCCACAAAAAAAGATTATGGAACAATTACATGCACATGAAGTCCTTCACATGATGGAAGGTAATAGTTATACTGAGTTATCATTGAGAGAAGCCATTATCCAAAAATTCGGCGAGCAGCAGCGTTTTTTCACTTGCTCTGCCAACAATATGGATGTAGATACCCTGATAGAATTTCTTAAAAGAAAAGGAAAATTTATACCCGCCAATGGTGGATTTACAGTGGACATGACTAAAGTTTGCAATCACTGATGAGGAATATTAATTCCTTCTTCTGTTAAATTGAATATTATTTATGTTAATAGTTAACGGAAATAATATTCTACTAAACCATGTTATAATATCCGCTGATTACCCGCTAAAATTTGGATATCTCCTGCAAGTACGTATCTTTGTACTGTGTTTTTCATAGTATTAGATTTAAGATTAATAAAAAAGATTGGCTGTCTGGGATAGATAGCCTTTTTTTATGTCTAAATGTCATCTTTCCCCTTTTTAGTTATAGTTTTATTCTATCTTTGTAGGTCAGATAATCCACGCAGTATTAATAGAATAAACTGAATATGGGAAAACGCTTTATTTTTATCTTGATGGCATGCTCATTATTGAGTATAGCTACTGTTGTGCATGCACAGCATATTGACAAGCAAACATATATTTTTGCCATCAAAAAGGTTGATACTCTGAAACTGGACAAGTATGTAATGATTGATCAAATACAAGGGACACAATCAAAGCCCGTCATTCTTTTTGCATTTGGGGGAGGTTTCAAAGGCGGGAGAAGAGATAATCCCGATTACATTTCTTATTTTCATTTTTTGGCACGAGCCGGCTATGTGGTAGTATCAACAGATTACCGTACCCAATTAAAGGATATAGATAAATCGGAGTATTCGGACTTGCAAGGATTCTCTTCTGCCCTGCAACAAGCAATCACTTGTGCTGTAGAAGATTTTGGTGATGCTACAAATTATATAATTGAGCATAGTGTAGAATGGCAAATAAATCCTGCACAAATTATAGCTTGCGGTTCAAGTGCAGGTGCGATAACTGCCCTTCAAGCAGAGTATGAGATTTGCAATCAAACGGCTTTTGCGGACAGATTACCTGCCAATTTCAATTATGCAGGGGTCATTTCCTTTTCTGGAGCAATCTGTGCCAATGGTATTCCAAAATGGATAATGTCCCCTTGTCCTCTTATGTTGTTCCATGGTGATGCCGACAGCACGGTTCCTTTTACTAAGGCAGTAGTAGAAGAGGAAATGGGGCTATGGGGCTCAAACTTTATCTGTATGCAACTGAAAGAAAAAGAGACAGCATACTATTTCTATATAGCGGAAGGTATAGGACATTCCCTATCCTATTCTCCTATGAAGGATAATCGTCATGACATCCTGAGCTTCCTAAACCGGTTGGTACTTGGTAAAGAAAAACGTTGCATTACGACTGTAGAGAAGAATCCGGAAATATCTAGATATAAGAGTGATTTTACAATAGAAGATTATATCCGTGAAAATATGCGTTAATTCCTATCTTTATATCCTTTCCAGAGTTTTTGTTTCTCCACCAATCAATTATCTTTGCACATTATTATTCCATAAAAACAAATCTTTAATTCTATAAATTATGTTGGTACGTATTATCAGTATGGTCATAGCCGGAGTTATTATAGTATATCTAGTCCGTTGGATTGATAATTTTTTCTCCAGGTATCGCAAATAAATCTTGCCTGCAATGTAAACCAAATACTCCAATTTGTTTCCCATTACAACCTATGCTGACAAAATGCGGACATTTTCTAATTCTAAAACAAGAAAACCGCAAAAGCTTTTTTTAGCCATTTGCGGTTTTTTCCTTGTGATTCCGTTGCGATTCGGAATATAAAATACTATAAAACCAATACATATAACATTATATTAAAAATCAGAGTAATATAAAAATATTATATTGCATGCCATTGCATTATGTTGTGCAATATTTGAACTGAGTTGTGCAATTTATGTATATTTGCACAACCGATATAACAGAGAATATATGACTACAGTAAAAGCATTTATAAGAACTGGGAAGAAAGATAAAGAGGTAAATGTCAGATTTCGATTATCTGATGGACGCAATGTACAGTTATTCCACAAATCAGATATTATGGTCTCTCCTACTCTTTGGGATGCCAAGACTGAAAAATATAAGGCTAAAAGTATTATAAAGTTAGACATAAGAACATCATTTAACACATCTATTGAAGAACGGAAGAATCTAATTTTATCCATTTATGGGAGCAACAAAGAATTAACCAGTGAAAAACTGGAAATCTTAATAGACCAGCACTTACATCCTGAAAAATATAACATCAGCAGTGAAGAGGAATCCATGTGTAGTATGTTCCAACGCTATGTTGACGGATGGCTAAATGCAGGTGTAATAGGTCCCGGCAGAAAGAAACATTACGATGTAGTGATAAGGGAACTGACTCGATTCCTTATTATCAATGGCATTGACGGGTTGCCGGTCAATGAATTCAATAAGGAACATATTCTAAATTTTCGTGATTTTCTACGCAAAGAATACACTCTGGTTGAAAAATTTCCAGAACTGTACGCAGAAATGAATAAGCGGAATATACCATCAAAGGAAAGAAGCCAGAATACAATTGCTGAGAAACTTTTATTGTTACAAGCATTTATGGTGGAGCTTGAAAGTAATGATGTTATTCCCGTATCTCCTTTCCGCAAGATAGGAAAAGAAAAAGAGTCCATTATGAAGCAACAATATGACGAGCCTTTCTTTCTCACCAAAACAGAATTCAATGAAGTTGTCCACAAAGAATGTCCCGAAACATTGCAGCGAGTAAAAGATGTATTCGTTGTTCAATGTTGTTTCGGTTGCCGTATAGGTGATTTCAGACGATTCACTTTTGATAATATCAGCATTGAAGAAGGAATACCTTACATTCATTATTTACCTCAAAAAACACACAAGGATGGACTTATACGCACTGAGATAAAAACTCCCATCATTCGTATTGCTTATGATATTATTATGAAGTATAAAGGTAGGCTACCAAGCAATGCTTTGTTACCCTATTATCCTGATGGCAATGGTGAAACCGGGTACAATTATCAAATAAAAAAACTACTTGAATACTGTGAGATTAGCCGGAAAGTGGCAATGTTTAGTGCGGCATTGGGAACAAATGAATACAAATCCATATATGAGATTGCAAGCAGTAAACTTGCCCGTAAAACTCATGTAGATTTAATGAATAAAGTTCAGATAGATAAATACGCAGCAGGCCTTCATGCAAAAGGCAGTGGAGCCGTAGACAGATATACTGGATTAGGTATAAAAGAACGTTTTATTTTAATGTGTGCGGCTTTTGGCTGTAATCAGTATGAAGTTGACGATGATTTATCTGTAATGGAATAGGCTCACTTAGTATCTCATATTGATACTCTGTTATTTGACACCATCCCCGTAGTTGAGCCGCTACGGGGATTTTTACTGAAAAAGAAGCGATTCATTCAACTGCCTTTTCCACAATCTCCATCACTACATGGCTTGACTCCAACCAGAACCAATACCACAACCAAAGCATAATCCCACCCAACCAAACAAAAGCCACATCAATATAGTACAAATTTAATATCCTGCTAACCAATACACATAAGAGTTCTCCGCAAAGCACATAGGCAGCAACCATAGTAACAAGCTGGTCATTGGCAACAGTTATCAAAACCAGAATGCCTATAACGGGAAGAAGGGAAATACAATCAATTAGAAGTTGTTGTTTGTCATTCATAATACAATAGGGATTAGAATACAAATATAAACATTATTTTGTATAAAACAACCCTCTATAATAGGAATTTCTGACAAAAAAGAAACGAACTATTATTACAATATAAACAAAAAGAGCGACTATTCAGCCGCCCCTTTCGCATTAACGAGATAGACATAAAAGTATCTCAAATCATCTCTGTAGATGGATGCCGAACCACTACAGAGTTTCCATTCATTCTACAGTTTCTCCTTTTTCATTCAGAAGTACCGTCACTTCTTCAGTGGATTGATTTTCCTTGGTGATGGTCAACACAACCTTATAAATCTTACCGGTTTCTTTCTCGGAAATGAAAGCCTCCTTTATTACAGCCCCCTCATAGTCCTTAGCCAAGACATTCATAACTGCCTGAGGCAAGTCTTTTACTTCCACTTTTGTGAACTCATCCTGAGGATTTTGCTGAGTTTGCTCTACAGACTGTGTTCCAGAAACCACGTAAGCAAATGCTACTGAACTGCCTAATCCCATAACCATTGCTAATGCTACCAATACTTTTTTCATAATCGTAAGTTTTAAGTAAATAAATATAGTTTTTGTATTAACTATAGGACAAACGATATGCCATGATGTACATAAGTACATAATACATTATACATCAGCATATTATAAAAACAAGAAGGAATAATTATGTGTGGAAATATGTGGAACTGAGTACCACACATGGGGAATAATTACACAATATGGATTACTTAATTCCTGGGAAATGGAACAAGGCAGCTGAATAAGCTGCCCCTTCTATAAAACAGTCAACAAACAGACATTCACTAATCAAATGACATAAACATAAGCATAAATAACCCGGCTAAAGCCATAGCAAATGCAATTACCATACAAAACTCTTTTTTCATAACTAATAATTTGGTTAAACACATATTTCCATCGCACGTTCAACAACGCACTCTTGTCTCCGACAAAACCTCAGCCGCATAAAAGCTGAGGTCCAGCATGTTCCTTTCAATATATACAATCAATTAGAGCACACAATGTTGGAACATTCTGCAAATCCAGTATAAAGAAACTGCAATGGCTGAAAGAAGGACTATACTAACACTATATACCGGATTCTACTATAAAGACAACTGCTTTTCTGAAATTCCCTACGTGATTTGAGAGAATTTTATAAAAGAAAGGGCACACAAACGAAAAAGCCCCGACGAAAGCCGGGATATGTCACCCACAATAGATATGAATTAATGCTGCTTAATATCGCATATATTCGCATTAACATACAGAGAGGTGTCAAAGATATGTTCTGCCTCACTTAATGCCACCTCTTTAGGCAATCGGGCTGTTTGTACCCATTCGATTATTGCCTTGACGGATTCCTCGTCGTAAGCATATTTACTTTCTTCTGCCATAGCTACTTTATATAATCATTTATAATTGAAAATACGCGTCGTTCGCCATATCAACGGCATCCTCCAGACTGCCGCCACTTTCTTCCACAAATGCGACTATCGCATTTATGAATTCATCAAAGGAGGCAACACCCTCACCCAAAGTCCTGGCATTGTATTCCTCCTCTGTAAAACCTATATTCTCTATCAATTCCGTTTTCATTGAAACAAGCAGATACCATTTCTTTTATAAATATGAAAAGCCCCGACGGAAGCCGGGGCCACTTATCAAATGAATGATAAGTAAAACTACTACAGCAACAAAGGTATGTTTTTTCTACCACATAAACAAATTATAACTCACCCCACCACCGACATAAAAACCACCCGGATAGCCATATCCAGCCTGCAAACCAAAGCCCCACCGCTTTTTCTTTGGCTTGACAACCACCGGATGATAGATATCATTCGTCACCGTCTGATAAACCGTTCTCGGATACACAGTCATACTATCCAGCCGAGGGTCTACATATCCACTTACCACAGCACGATACGAACTATCTCTATATACTACTTGCTTACGATGAAGCAAGGTATCACCTATCCGTGTCGTATCATCCGGCACGAAACGCCAGAACACAGCCATCGGCGCAGAGATAAGCATCGTATCTACCTTGACAACCGTCTTTATCTTCGTCTCTACACGAACTTCTGCCGGAGACTGCTCATGCGGACGGAACCAAGCCGCCACACAAGCTATAAGCAGCAGTACAATTAATATCCACGGTAACTTTTTCATTCCTCGAACCTCAAATCGTTAATCCGATTCATCCACCCCCGTTTGAATTTATTGTTCGCCGGACGCTTTTTGCATATATCCTCGATGAAATCGAACCGTGCAATCTTAATCATGTCGAACAACTCACGCGGGTTCCTGGCATTCACCGCAGCAATGGTCTTGGGACCTACTATTCCATCCACTGTTACACCAAGCAAACGTTGAGGTATCTTTATCCCATGCGCACCGGATGCCCACACCCAATCAACCAATATATTAGCAACTGATTGCGATTTAATATCGTCAGCTTTCCATCTGTCCCAATAATGCGGCTTGAGCACCCGGTTAACGACATCCTCACGGGTAAGCAGATGCAGGTCATCCACGTCTATATCACCATCACCATCTTTATCATATCCTACTTGTTTCCAAGTGGAAATAGTAACCCCCATATTCGTAGCCCCTCCCAAATCGTCAGGGTCATTTACAAAACCGCCTTCCCATTTGAAAATCCACGGCGCTAATTTATACACATTCGCCATTCTTATTTTCCTCCTTGATTTTTGGTTTTACATAAAAATACAATATATTTGCAAACGCCTTTGTTTAAACTTTAAGTTGTGTAGTATTAAGGGAAAGGGAGCCGTTGTGAAACACCTTCCTTTCCGCGAATCAGTAGCCGTTTTGCGGTTCTCTGTCACCGCATTTCTTCCTCTCACACCGTTTAAGCGCCAGTTCCAGTTTTAAGTCAGAATTAGCCTCCTTCAGTGTAAATAACTCATCCTGCACCTTACGGAGCCGGTCTGTCTGCTCCACAAACCGCTGTTCCTTCTCCGAAAGCTGCTTCTGCAGGAACTCGTTGTACTCCCGTAATGCCTTGAACTCCTCGACATCAGCATGCGCGTCCTCAATACGCGCGTTGGTCTTACGGGACATCCACCACTTGATAAGCTGCTTGATGCCCTCGATGCCACCGAGGGCGGTCATCAACATAACCCAATCATTCATATCCATTTCACCAATTCATTTAATAATCTACTAATAACCATTTCTTTGTCCGACACCGCACAAATGTACATCAGACGAAATCAAACAAGTTGTTGAATTACAATTTTCCACTGACATTCCGTGACAGCAAAAGTAATTGCTTCCACAACCTTGAAAAAGGACATAAAAAAAGAGCTCGATGACAACATAAGTTGCCACTAAGCTCTTGGTTATGAGGCAAAGATACTAATAAATAATGTAAAGCAAAACTCCTATGAGATATTTTTACCAGAGTATCTACCAAGACACGGTGGATGCACTGAGGGAAATTTTCAACCGGCTTAATCTCATCATTGACGGAATCGCTTGCGTGAGAATAGCTGACCCGGAAATATTGAGAATCTTGAAAGAGAAGCTGGATGTAGATAACATTGGTGCAATTAGTGAAGAGTATATAAAGAATCAGATTTCCATTACCAATGCGTGGTTCCAAGCAAACAAGTCAATCAAGACATTCGATGAATTTGGATTGATGAATGCCACGTTCGGAAGCGATGACATATTCGGGGATTGTTCTTCTTTGGAAAGCATTAGAATTCCTCATTCTATAGATAGCATACCGATTGGTTGTTTCAAGGGATGCGTTAAACTGAACAATGTTGTTCTACCGAAAGGGATAACCTTTATTCTGGCAGATTCATTTTCAGGCTGTTCTGCATTGAAAGAAATTTCTATTCTTGATACAGTAACACAAATAGAGGCAGGAGCATTCATGGGTACAAAACTTGAGAAGGTGGATTTACCTGAAAGTGTAACCGGCATAGGTTCGTCTGTATTCAATGGCTTGACTTCTTTGAAAATCATGATAATCAGGGGGCACGTAGTGAGAGGTGATGCTCCCAAAAACAACCTGTTCAAATGCTGGGAAAATTGTACGGGGTTGGAATCATTCGTCATGATGTCAGAAGCGCCTATGGAATTTGGATTCTGGATGATGAATGGCACTACATGCACAGTATATGTACCGGACACAGCAGTAAATACATATAAAGCAGCAAACGGTTGGAGTAGTTTGGCCAGTAGAATTCGACCGTTATCAGAGTATAAGGGTGAATTATAATAGAAAATTATACTGCGGTATCAAATTGGTAGAACCACTATTGGAACTCCCGGAACACTACGAAGAAGTGGATATGCCGGAGGGCTTTTCAGAGGAAATGCCACCAGAATAGCCTGAAAAGAACGGCGGAGAGAAAGTTTCTCCGCCGTTCTACTAATTTTCTACCATTTCACTTATTGGACGAATATATGCCGCCCACTTGCTCCAACCGGAAGCTGTCTTGTATGCACTAACTGATGTGTCCGGAACATAAATGTTGGGAATCTGGGGAGCATTGAGCAGTGTCCAGTAATCGGTCGACGGAGGTGTTGATGTTCGTATTATCAGGGTCTTTAACAGAGGACAATTCCCCATACCGGTCACCGACACGGCATTTTCCCCGATTTCCACACGGGTCAGTCGTGGCATATCCCCCAATCCGCTAATTGCTGTGACATGGGGCGGATATACGAATTCCGAAATTCCGGTGCCGCCGAAAGCGCCAGACTCAATAGTTGTCACTGTGTCAGGAATGGAAATTTCTTTCAACGCCCCACAATTGTAGAAAGCCTGCTTTGAAATAGTGTCGCACCCATTGCCTATTATGCATCTTTCCAGAGAGACGCATCCGTAAAAGTATTGGTATCTGATATTCCTGTTTTCCGGCAATTCGATACTTTGCAAAGACGTACATCCGGTAAACAGATTATTGGACGAGGTGGTGAAATTTAGCCACTTGAACTCATTGAACGAGACAATCCGCGTATTGTTTGCAAATGTGCCGGCATTGATTACCTGTTGAACGGCCGCTTCCTCTTCCGTTATATAGCCGTCCTTGTCGGCATCCCATATGCCAAGGCAGATGCGCCGGGCTTCCGCGTCCTTGAAATGAATGGCCGCTTCACCGACAAGTACCAGATTCAGTCTGTTGAATACACTTCTCAGTGCATCCACCGTGTCCTGGTAGTACTTGGAATGCACAGTAATGGTGCCTTCCAGTACCGGTATCGGGTCTTCGCCGGACAGTCCCTCGGCTGACAAGCCGGAGTAGCTGCCGTCGGAGAGGCGGGCGAGCATGTCGAGTGCGTCGGCCGTGTAATACTCCTCATTGAAACCTATTGCGCGGATATGTTTCAGCGCGTGGGCATCACCCTGCGGTTGCTGTGCCTCGATGACGTCAGACAGCAGTTTCATGGGCTGCAGCAAAGGACAGTTCTCCACCCAGAAGTCTGTCACATTCGGGGCGCACTGGCCGATGCGCAATCCACCGGTGGACAGCAGGGGGAAGTTCCTGAAGCCGATGTACTTGTTGTTTGCCGGATACTCGATGACTTCAAGACTGCCGCCTTCCGGAACCTTAATCTGGCTGAGATTGGTTCCGTCCGCATATATCTCACGGATATTCTGGCAGGCGCTCAGGTCAAGAGTACCCTGCAAGGTGGCAATGTTTGACAACAGGACTTTCTGTAGGCTGCCGCAGTCGGCAAGGGTAAGCCCGGTGATGGTGATGATGACGTTTTCGGTCTTGCTGCCCAGGATGAGCTCCGTCAGGCGCCGGCCACGGACCACCATGGTGCCGCTGACGTTCTTCCGGTGCCAGTCGCCGATGGAGAGCAGCCAGCTCGCCGCCTGGATGGCGTTCTGCTGGTCGGCAGAGCCGCCGAGGTCGATGGTCATCCGGCACACTTCACCGGCCTTGGTCCTTGCGCCCTGCACGATGCTGGTACCGTTTGCAATGGCCGGGTACATGTCGAATGCCGGGGTTATCTCGTAATCTATCAGGTCGCCTGCTGCACGCACGATGATGGTGTCCGTTCCGCTGTTTGAAAACAGACCGTAGCTGTATTTCGACATGATGTACATGATGCGCTTCTTCACCCAGGCGGTTTCGGCAGAGCAGAAGTCGCCATGCGATTGGGTGATAGGGTCGGTGTCGTTGGTATAAGAGCCGCTGTTGTAGGCTATCTTGGCTATCTCGTAGCGTTTGGCATCGGCGTTGACCAGCGTGGCCGGGAAATAGTTCTTGATGCCGAGATAATACTTCTTGTAGAAGGCATATACCTTGTCATAGGGAGTGCCCGAGGATTGTCCGCACAGGCTTTCCATGGCACTGAGCATCTTCCGCATGCCTGCCGCAATCTCGGCGCTGAATGCCAGTTCGAGCATGTTCCAGAATACGGATGTCTCGCCGTTCCAGATGGGCTGGCCGTTACTGTAAACATCGTGCATCTCGCAGTGGTAGGGCTTGCGGTCCTGACCCTGGTTGTCTATCGGGAAGATGGTGTCGGCATCGTCCAGGCGCCACCGCCACTTGCTGCCGGTAGTGCAGAAGTTATACGGATAGGTGTTCTTCGCCCGCTGGTCGGTTCCGGCCGTAAACTCCACGAAATTATGATGGAATACGGCGTCGCTGATGTCGAAGCAGTCGGGGATGGTAGCCCGGAAAAGCTGCTTCCTCGCATTGACGAACAGTTCATTCAGCTGGTCGGCCGTGAAGGCTGATAAATCACTGCTTAAATACTCTTTGAGCTGTGTCTTAAGGTTAATCTGCCCGGCCCCGATGTCCGAAGGGATGAATTTCCCTTCCGCCGCCTCATAGTAGTACAGATTGTAGAGGTCGGCATCGCCGGTCTTGGCAATCCAGTACTCATACCCCGTGCTCCGATATTCCGCAACAGAAGCATTCAGCTCCGCCAGCGTGCCGCCAAACGGACGGATGCGGTTGTTGCAGACATATACGGCGTTATAGGAATCTATCCACCTCTGCGCAGAGAGCGGTTCGGTCTCGTCGGCATTCAGCTCTCCGGCGTCGAAGTCCCAGCAATTGGTATCATTATATTGGAAGGCTTCCTCATCGGCATTGTACGCCCAGTATGACTTGCCGCGGTTCCAGGGCACACGGAACAGTGCCCCCAGCGGTGCGTTGTCCGAGCCCTCTACAGAGAGAAGTTCCGGGAAAGCCTCCGTATCATAACCGAAACAAAGGTCATCTCCCTTGTCCGGGCCGAACGTAAATTCTCCCATGCAAGTATATACATCCTGCCCTTCCTCGTTCACGGACTTCGAGAAGCCGATGAACGGTTCCTGATAGACGGCCACACGTATCTTCGGGTCGGCAGCCATCGCCTCGTTCTTCATGCCTGTCTCCTTGAAGAGGGCATCGTAGGCACCCACGCTGCCTGCCTTGTGGTCCTGCATGGAGCTCGCCCAGTTCTTCTTGGCGGTCAGGCGCCCGGACTTCGGAACGTTGTCGTACATCAGCACACAGTTCTTGTCCGTGGTACCGTCGGCATAGGTCGCGATGGAGGCTATCTTGTTTCCATCAGCGTCCTTCAGCCCTTTCATCTTAAATCTAATATTCCACTCCAGGTATTTTTTGGAAGATGTACCCTGGCCTTCCACCAGCAGATTGGTAAGCGTGAAGTTCCTCTCCGGCTTGTCCTTGAAGAAGACTTCCAGATTACCCGCCACGCCCGAAGGGTTCATCAGGTTCGGGAAAGGCTTGTCTACCACAAACACGTTGTACAGCAGCTTCGTGGCATTGAAGTCGATATTCACACCCTCACCGTCCAGCACGAGGTTGACGTTTTTCTCCGCAAGCTTCTCGTCGGTGGTCACCAGCTGGTTGATATAGTTCTTCTGTACGGCTTCCGAAGGCAATGCACTGTCGTAGACACGCAGCCCGTACAGGTAGAGGTTGGCATAATCGCTACCCAGCACAATCTTGCCGTCATTGCGGAAGTAGTCGTTGTTCTCGTAGGCATACTGCCGGTTCTTCTTGCCGTTGATGTAGATGGCCACAATGTTGAACCCTGCATTCCCGTAGGCATCGGGCATCACGACTACTGTCAGGCGGATACGCACACCGTTGTCTATAGGTACGTCCTGCGTCGAGCTCTCCTGCATGGACTGGGAGAAGAAGGATACGTTCTCGCCCGACACGCGCAGGCCTACGTTGTTATCCGCAATGGTGATGATGTCCTTGCTGGCATCCGAGGGATTCTCCACCTTGAAGTCGATTTCGATGGTCTTGCCCCGGCGGGCGGCTTCCGTGGCGAAGGGGCGGTAGTCTATCACGGCCCTGCTGCGGGCGAATATCTTCAGTGCCTTCACTCCGTCGGCGTCAGCCGCCCATCCGTCGTTGCTCCAGTTCAGGTTGCTCCACTCTACCGGTACGGCCGTCTTGTCCACCTCGTTGATGACGCTCCTGTAATTCGTCTGCGAGTTGGCACGGGTCCGAGGATTGATATAGAGTGCGGCGCCTGCCGTAGCCGAATAGCCCAGCGAGTTGTTCACCGGCAGGGCAATGGGTTCCGTCAAGGCATCCGCACTGTCCGTCACGCCGACTGTGACGCCGAAGTCGGCATCGTCATCCGTCTCCACCTCCATCGGGTAGGTGAAGGTGTTCCTTGCGTTCGCCACGATGGCGTCATTCTCGGAACTGTACACCTCCATGCCGCCTCTGGTGATGGAGAACCTTGCCTCGGTCAGTGCGGACGGACCGTCGTAGATGGCGTAGTCGAACACCGTGTTGTCCTGCCAGTTGGTGAGCTGTTCCGCCACGTTGTTCACGCACATAAGCTTCACGGCTTCGCTGGCCGTACGGATGCACATGATGTTGACCGATACGGATTTTGTCTGGATGGTATTGTCGGAGTTGGAAAGATAGAAACTCACGTTGTATACGCCCGTCGCTCCCGGATGCTCCAGCAAGTAGATATACGGAGTATCCAGATACACGGCTGTGCCTATCGCCTTGTCGTAGCTCTGGCTGTAGCCGTCGCCGGTGACGGTCAAGTGCAGCGTCTTGTTGATGTTGCCGTTGATTATCATCGGGATGTTGATGTCTCCGGAGAACGCCGTCCACCAGGCGAAGTTCGGGGCGCTGATGCCCAATGACGTGAGTTGCACGTTGTACGTCACCGGTGCGGTGGTCTTGTCGGTATTCTCCCCCTTGATGGAAATCTTCACGCTGTTGCTTCCTGATGACAGCCATTCGGCTATGTCCTGCCTGATGGATACGCCCGAAGAGACTTCCATCTGTTTCACCACGGTGAAGTCGGCATACTTGGCGCTCTTCATCATGATGGTGCACAGGCCGAGTTCTCCGGTAGACTTGTAGGGTTCGTCCAGGCTGTCGCGGTACTGCGAGACGAACGTAAAGTCAAGCACGCACTCCTCGCCGTACTGGGTGGCGAAGCCGAGCGAGGCCATGTTGTTCCGGACATATACGCTGTACATGGTTCCGGCACCTCCGGCCAGTTCGCGCACAGTCTGTTCAAGCGTCGCACCCGCCGCCCCGTCGAAGGCCGTACCCGGGTCGGTGCCGATGACAAGCTGCGCATTCCTCACTTCCTGCAGGGCGTTTTTCAAGCTCTGCATCGCCGCCTTGTTCGTCTCGAGGCTGTTGTCATTAACGCACTTGGCGAACTCGTTAATCTTTCCGACAAGCTCGTTCAGTTCCTCGGCCTTGAGGATGTTGCCACGAACGAAGTTTCTGTTTAATTTATCCATAACCTATCCTAATATATCGTTGTCATCAAGCCTGCTTGAGTCCAGTATGAAGTCTACAATCTCAATAACCTTGCCGCCACGCGCGGCAAGGGCGTGCATTATCAGGTTCGTCTCGAGCATGCCCGTGTCGGCCATGTCACTCTCGATACGGCTGATGACCGCATTCGTGGCACCTCCATCGTCACCGGTCACGCGCTTGCTCAAAACGAACCTGATGTAGCCCATGTCACTTGACGTTCAGTTGGTTGATAATTTCACGCTTCACTGCGGCTATGAGCCGGGAGTTCTTGACTACAAGCTCAAGGGCCTTGCTGTATCGTTCAGGAATCTCCACTGCATCCTTTGAATAGTAGATGCTTTTAGCTAAGTCCTCAAAGCCTATGTCCAGCAGGATACTGCCGTTGTACATCATTTCATTGCCGACGGTTTCCGCGGCGTCGAAGGTCTGTCTGCCGCCCTCGAATGAGGTCTGTGCCTCGATTTTCTTAAAGTTGATTTTCATCTGATTCTTGCTATATTACTTGTTTTTCATATTTCTACCCAAGTACTTCCACCATCAGAAGTCTTGAATACGCCTGAGTTGGATATTTTTAAACCGTGTCTTCCAGCTACGACATTCATTACATCATAAAAACGTCCGCCGGAGGAATCCTCCACGGTGACAAAAAGTCCGTCTGCACCAATATCCACATCGTAAGATGCGAATTGTGGCCCTCCTGCATGATTATACTGAATACCCTTAGAAAAATGCAAGCCGGAATTTGACAGCTTCATTGCCGGAATATCAATCGGATGCCAACCGGAAATATAGGAACCAAGACCTTCGTTGGTTATTTTGATACCCCCGATTGTACCGCTTATGGCTTCAATAGCCCCATTCTCTAATATCTTGAAATAACTGTTTGCCGTAACAATTCCTTCAAGACGTATCTGGTCGGCGCTCACCAGCGCATTGCTCTGGAACCTCCCGTCGGGCAGCTCGGTAACGAAAGCGGCTATATACGATTTCTTTACATAACCATCCGAAGCGGTTTTCTCTGCAAACATCTGCACAAGGTTTGATTCGGTGATGAGCCCCGACTTGTCGATGTTCGTGATATGCCCCGCCGCATCAAAACTCACCTTTTTAGACAGCAGCGAGTTGAAATCAGCCGTCGTCACCAGCCCGGAAGTGTTGATGTTCGTGATGTTTCCGGAGCCGTCGAAGTGGATGCCTTCAACCAGCGCGGCGATGGAGTCCTTTGTCACCTGGATGGCCGCCGTGTTCTCATCAGCCGTATCCTGCGCCCCCCGGGCAAGACAATAAGCGTCCCGGGCATCGCTGATACCCTGGTTGGCAAGCCTCGTAGCCTCGGCAATGCCATTTTCCGAATCCGTCACCGCAACCGTGATGCGGTCCCCCAGGTTCTCGATATAGGCAGTAGTTGCCGTGGAAGAAGGTTTCCAATGGCTGATGCTGAATGCTGCTCCTGCCGCCTTCGCAGTCTTGCATACGAGAGCATCATTCTTGTAAATAGTGGTGCCGTCATTGTACGTCGCGTTCACCCACATGTCTCCCACGTCGTAGGCATCTGCCACAGTGGGCTGCTGGGCAAATATACGCCGCTTGCTGTCCGCGGTGTCCTGGGCTCTGGCGGCATCCTCAAGGGCTTTCAGTGTCAAATGGTCGGTGATTTCTTCCCAAGCACCCGACTCGAACCGGTAGCCCTGCCCGGTAGCGGTGTTGTAGAACAGGTCCTGGTCGTGCATGGCCTTCAGCTCCGCAGTCGTCCATTCCGAAGCGGGAATGTTACTCAATGTAGGCTCATAGTCATAGAACCACATCGTGTACTCCTTGTCCGTCTGCTGCTTGATAATGTCGAGATTTACCTGCATGTCGTCAAGGGTCTTGTCCATGTCCTTACCCGTGGCCTGGTTGATAAACCTGGCGGTAATCTCGCTGAGCACCGTATTGAAGTCAATCAACGGTTCGGGCATCGTGTACGAGTTTATCCCATTGTATATGCGCACATAAGGCCCTCCGGCGGTAACGCTGTCCCATACAATGGCACCCTGTCGGCCCGTGTCCGTCCGGTTGCCGAGCTGCACGATGCTGTCTCCGGCAAGCGGGATGTCGCTGCCCGATGCACAGTCGTCCTTGGAGAGGTCTATGTAGTCGTCTCCCGTACCCGTCACGAGCCGCCAGTAGTAGTGGTTGCCCGATTTCAGGTTGAACGTCTCGCAGATGGCCTGGTCATCCTCCTGGAAGGTGTTGTACACGGTACGCCCCTCCGAATCAGTGGTCTTGAAATAGCAGCGCCAGTATGTGCCCTTGTCCTCCACGCGGTTGCAGATGATGCCGCCGCCGGTATTGTACTGCCTGCCCCCGACATAGGTGGACTGCTGCACCTGGATGTCCTCCACGCTCAGCTTCTTCCGGATGTCCACAAAGTCGATGTCGAGATGGTAGTTGCCGTCCGCGTCCCGGTAGATGCCGAAACCTGAGCCTCCGGCTGAGAAGTTCTCCGACACGAGGTCTTTCAGCAGCATGATTTCGTTCAGCGTTGCCGTGCCCTTCACGTTGATGCCCTCGATGAAGGTCATCAGTTTCTCGATGGTCTCGGCGATGTCCTTGCGCACGTAGCGGTCGTCGTTGTCGTTCTTGCTGCCTATAGGGTCAAGCTTGAAGTGCCTCTTCCCGTCGGTCTCCGGTATGCTGTCGTCCTTCGACAGCTTGTAGACGGCACCCCCGTTCTCAAGGGTCGACACGAGCTGTCCCGCATAGGGGAAATAGGCTTCGGCGTCGGTGTTCCTCGCGTATACGCGTGCGTCCTCTATGGTATCGAATACAGACGAGCTGTCGATAGGCCGGTACGTTGTCCTCTTGTATTGCAGCGCGAAGCTGCTTCCGTTTATCTTTACCATGTCAACTCGTTTTGAATGTGAATGTATCGGCATCGTTCGTGCCGTCGGTCCGTATCACCCACATGCGGTAATCCGTTGCCTGGCTTCCGTTAGCGCCTTCCACAGAGATGGAAGTGGGGCCGCTGCACACTCCGGTGTCTTCGATAAAATTACCGGGATATGCGGTCAGGGTGAGCTCGCTCACGGTTCCCTCAGGTATGCAGATTACGATTGTCTTCCACCGGCCGGCACTGAACTTGTAGCTGCCGGAGCCGGTGTACATGCCGCTTGATGACAACCCTCTGACTTGCGCTGAGGTTGTGGGAATAGAATCCACCACTCCGGCAAACCATTTGCGACGCACGTTTACGCTGATTTTGTCGGTAAGTGTTACAGCAGGAAGACTTCCATTTTGGGAAAATGATACGGAGGCAAGGTATGATTCGTTTTCCGTATACACGCCTGACAACTCCCTGACAGCCGTCCTTACCCCATTCATTTCAGCTCCGAATACAAGCAGATTCTCTTCCTTGTTATCAAAAAAAGCCTTGGTTATATCCCCATTCCCGTTTTTTGCCGCTTCATACGTTATTTTACCTTTATTAGAGCCGAACTCCATATCGTTAGCCGTAGAAAGTTTGCTTTTCAGTTCCGCGCCTTGTTCTTTAAACAGCATATTTCTAATGATATTCTCCCAGCTTGTCCCTTTCATGATTACATCGCCTTGTTTGTAATAGCCGACACTGGCAGTAGTTACCTGTATGTTCCCACTTGTTTCCTGGCTTGTAACGCTGTTTGAAAGTTTCTTGACAATGGAATCCAAAGAGGACTGGTTGTAAAGCTGCCCTTTCAAGGTAATGCTCTCTATTTTGCTTTCCAGTTCCCCGATACGTGAATAAGCAGCGGTTTCCCCGACAGTATATATAGGGGAATCATAAGGCAGGTCAAGGTTGAATTCAAATCCGATAATCCTTGACTGCCTTCCGTTCTCGAAATAGGCCTTGTTGATAAGATTGACCTTTTGACCGATGCTGTAGAGATTGTGCACTCCGTCCTCACTGTATGCGACATCCGACATCATCGTGCAGCCATAAGTACTCGGGTCCATTCTGGACTTTTCAACATGCTTTTCAGCTTCAGTTTTCAATTCCTGTTCGGCGGTAGATACAAGTCCTAATTCGGCTATCTTCGTACTGTCCCATCCGTATAATACATAAGTGTCACCTGCTTTAGGCTTGACCACATTGTCCGGAAGTTTGCGCCCGTAGTCTTCATTGGCGACAATCTCCCATAACTGCGCATCCACATTCCATGTACCGTCCTCATTCTTTTCTCCCTTTTCAAGCGGATTGAATTTGACGGCAAAGTCCATTCCGTTAAGGCTTCCTGATTGAAACACTACATGGAGTTCTTCACCTTCAAGTACGTAATCATACGAGAAATTGATACCTGTGTCAGTAAACCTGTAGAATGTTTCTGTAGTCTCGGTCCCATCTTCATTGTCAACCGTATCTTCATAGCTGGAGACTGCTGTAATCGTTCCTGTACGTCTAGGGTAGATGCTATCAAAGACAACCACCTGCTCGACGGCTTCCTCGGTAGTCATGTTAGGATAGGCGTCAATATACGGAATGCCGGAAGGAAGCATGAGCCTTCTTTGAACCACGCCATTGACTACCACCGACTCATCAACCGGGCGGTAGTTTGCCGGGATGTTTCTTGTAGAACCGAAAGCATAGATTCTCGTTGCGTAGGTTGATTGTGAGTCGGAACGTGACATCTTATCCACATTCTTTCCTATCTCAAAGTTAACGGCATCGCCAAACTCGCACCTTCCGAAATGGATAATGTTCTCGGTTATCCAGCACTCGCAATCCCATTTCTTCGCCATAGAGAAGCATGCGTCAAGGATGTTGACGTTGTCGTAACTCATCAACTGAGCCTTATTTTCTACCGTACCGTCAATAGAGAAAACAAAATCCTGTCCTTTGTATTTGTAACCAAGAGCTTTTAAATTTCTAAGGACTATACCGGCTTGGACATCAAGTGAAGCGGTGAGATTCCAGGACGCTTCCTGCCCGGCCACTTCGGGGGTATATTTAAAGATTTTGTTTTTCCATTTCCAGTAGTGGGCGTCAAGCTGCAACTCATAGTCGTAGCCTGCGTTATCGGTGTTGAATACTGGCTTCTGCAAATCACACACCTCGAACAGCCCGAAGTCGCACTCCACGTATGAACCAAGTTTGAAGAATATAGGACTCTCCAAGGAGAACTTTAACGTGATGTAGTCCTCCTTCATAAGAGTAAACTTACGCTTGCAGCCTTCATTGGGAAGGGTAGTAAGCAGGATAGCACCGGATATGTCTTTGATGTCGATTTGTTCCACGTCTTCAAAGTTCGGAGATAAAAAAAAGAGTGCCCAATTTTGAGCACTCATATACGCAACAATCTCTCTATTGTTGGAATTTAATTTCTGTTTGCCGGATTCGGTTCGTTGAACTTGGCTGAAATTTTTCCGAAAGTTCGGTCTAAACTCTGTGCGTAAGTGACACTCTTGCCAGTATAAATAAGATGGTAAACTTCGCTACTATTAGCCGGGATTTGAATATCAATCTTGCCTTTATAAAGCTCATCGAAGAAAGCTTTTTTCTTTGATTGATAATCGGACTGGGAATTTCCTTCAATTGTAAAAGAAAGTGTTATTTCCCTCTCATCGACTTTAGGATTATTGATTATCACACGTTTTCCATGTTCTAACCGGGACTTATTCTCTATAAATTCTTTCATGAGTGATGATGCACCAAGTACATCAAGAAACCCATCTCCCATTCTCACACCCCATGTTGTATAAGCGTTTTCGCCATTAATTAATAATTCATTCATAGACTATAATTTTGCTGTATTCTTTTTAACTTCTGCTATATCTCTTTGCATCTGTTGAATAGGTTTGACGATTGCCCCTGTATTTTCTGAAATCTGTACCAATTCAAGATAGGATTGCGCTATCAAATCCCGCGTATCATCAGCAATATTTCTTGTTTCCGTATTTATGGAAAGTAGAGCATCTGCTTTTACTGTTAGTAGATTAAGTGATTGAGATTGAATGGTAGATTGATTCTTTATCTCTTCTCCTGCAATCTGCAATGCTGTAAACCTACCGCTTAATTCTCCTGCATCTTCATGTGTCATTTCAGTACCGAACCCTCTGGAAGTTGAAAGCTGGGATGTTGATTCTTGCGAAATCTTGTCATATCCGGTGGCTGCGGCAAGCTCGTCACGGAGCTTCATCGCTTCTTCAATGTAGCCCATATACTCGCTGTTCAACGCATTTCTTTCGGATTCCGTCAAAGAACCATCCTCCATACCCTTTGCAAACTTCTCATACCACTTCTTTAGCTTGTCCTGATAAAGTGTGCCTATCTGCTCGGAGAGCATAGCTTGCATGAAGTATTCCGAAACATCCTCGGCTGCATCTTTGGACGACGCTTTCATGTCCATAAGGGTATCTATGAAATTACTGTACACACCATCGAATGTGGTTTGTGTAAGCTGTTCGTTTATCTGATTATGGATTTCCTCAATACGTTCCTCCCCCTCGATAATCTTATCAAGATAATCTCTCACATCGCCATCTAATTTAGCCCAAAAAGTAGGTGCTTCTGACTTTAGTTTCTCCAACTGTTCAGTAGTCAGGTCAAACAATCCCGTCATGCGTCCGGTACCTATAAAATCCTTGGCGTCTTTGACAGACATATCGAGCGCTCTGGCGATGTCCTGCCAGTCGCTTGACGAGGTATTCTTTGCCATGCGCTTGCCAATGGAATGAGAACCGGCAGACGCACCGGAGTTTAATCGTTCACGTCCAAGTATTCTGTACGCCTCAATACTCTTGTTGACAAGTTCAAGAGCCTCTTTGCCTACCTTGTCCGCTTCTGCTCCGTAAGATGTGTTGATGTACTCCAGCTTCTTGTCTATCAGCTCATCCCATATCTCATTGAGTTTGTTATATTCCTCGACCATCTCGTTATAGTGGGAATAATCGGCACCGAACATCCCATCCAACGCAGACACTACAGCGGAAATTCCAGAAACCGCACTCATTGCGCCTCCGACAATATCACCCGACATGATTTGCCCGACCCCGGATGCCGTTTGTCCTAAGCCGCCAAGCGCATCAATGGCACTTGTTATCTTACTGTCGTCAAATCCGAATATGTCGGCGATACTTGAGCTAAACTCATTCAATGCAGGGGCAAAAGACGTCACAGCATTTCCTATATCGGTGATTCCTTGACCGGTTTTCTTGGAATCGTTGCCACCCTTTTTTATGGCTTCTATCCCTTTCTCCAAGTCAGAGACGAAAGCCTGCCACGGTGATTTGCCTTTCAGCTCATCCTTTAGCCCTCTGATTGCATCTGTTACGTCCTTTATGGAGATTTCACCCTTTTCTATCTTTTCAATGTCCTTATCAGTGAATCCGAGCGCTTTCAATTCATCAAGTGTAACATTCGTTCCGTCACTTTCCTTTGTACCAGACATGTACTTGACAAGTGTTTCATACTTATCAATGATGGACTGAATAGCGGAAACGGACTTATTGCTGGCATCTTCAAAGAGGTCTGCCATCGCCTTTGTGGAGTGACCGAACTGTTCATCAAGCTGTTCAAGAGCCTTGTTCTTTTGGGCTACCTTGGAAGCGTACTCCGGGCTGTCGGTTTGCAGTTTGGCTATCTCGTCATTGTATTTCTGTACAAGGTTCTTGCGCTTCTCCTGATAGTTTCCGTACTCAATGAAGTATTCCTGCCATGCTTTACGTTCGGATTCCAACTTCTCTTTACTGGCATCTTTAACCCCTTTCCCGTATGACTTGTAAGCGTTTTCTTCCCAAGCGGACAAATCAGATTCCTGCTCATCGGTCAGTTTTCCATTTTGGGCCTTTTCCCACTCTTTGCGCTGCTTGTCTATCGCATCGAGTTCTTTCTGATAGTCTAAGTCAATCTGCTTCAACTTCCTTTCCGTGCCGTCCTCCATGAGGTTGACTTCATCCTGCTGGTTTTTCCGACGAATGGAAAGAAGTTGTTCGGCAAGTTGTTCTTGCTGTTTGAGTTGCTTGGTTACTTCTTTTGGGGATTGGTTTTCTTGTTTGGAAGACGAATCGTAAACTTTCAGTTCTTTTTCGGCTTCTTTTAGCTTTCTGACATTATCCTTGTAATTATTTACAACAGCGTCATCTATGCCTTTGAATTTTCCTGTATCCAACAATTTCTTTTGAGAAGATGCAATGGAGTTTAAAGCGGTTTCGGCTTCTTTCTTTTGATTAGTCCAATATTCCTTATTCTTAACAACAACTTTCTTGTCTTCTTTTTCTTTTTGTTTGTTAGCTTCTATCTGTATCTTTTTAATGTCAGCTACCACCTTTTTAGCTGCTTCAAGTTTGGATTTAGCATCAGATAATTGAATCTCATATTGTCCTGAATATGTACCTCTTTTAGAATCCGCAGCAATTAATGCATTAATTTTATCAACCTCTTTTTGAGCCAAGACAACATTGGTTTTGGCTCCGATGATTTCTCTTCTATCAGATGCTTCATTTATTTTTTTCAATAAAGAGAGCTTATCCATCAATTTTATCTTCTCAATATCCATGTTTTTAAATACTTCTGGTAATATGCCTTGAAGTTTCAAGTAGGCATCTGCTTTTTTATACTGAGTAGAGGTTTCATCTCTAATTACGCTAAGTAATTCATTTATTTTATTTTTCAGACTGTCAGAGGCGTTCTTCATTTTCTCCATTGATTCTGCAGCAGAACGAGCTGTTTTTTCAGCATAAGTAGTATGGTCTGCTAATGTATATACTGCAACACCAAGAGATACCACAGCCATACCAACAGCCACATAAGGATTCATTACGAGAACCTTGTTGTATGCAGCTTGAGCAATAGTAGCGGCTTTGGTTGCTGTAATTTTAGCCCATATAGATTTCACTGAACCCTGTTCAACAATAGTATTTATCAGTAACCCAGCTCGATAAATACCGTAAATTTCGATAAGAGCCAATACACTCTTACCTATAATGTCGTAGTTCTTAACGATAGTATCGACAGCAGATATACTTCCGGAAATCAAATCTTGATTAGCAAGTCCTATTTCAGCTAAAGCAGTAGTTATCGTATCTTCCAAATTAGACATTTGTCCCTCAATAGTCTTTGCAATAGCTTCCGTAGAGCCTTCAACTCCTTTCATTGAGCCAAATTGTTCAACAGCTTTCATTACAGATTCAACCGTTCTGTCACATTCAACTGTCATATCACGGAAAGAGAGCTTAACCTTGTTGCCTTCTGTCTGGACACGAACACCGAACTCTTTCCAACGCTCAGGATTATTTATATCAAGTATCGCCTCTGTTAACTGGTCGAAAGGCTTTGCTACCGTATTGGTAAAATCTCCCATTTTTTTCATGGCATCCATCGAAGGAGTAACACCACGATTGACAAATTTTATAAAATCATCCGTCAGCTCATCAAGTTGAAAGTTTGTTTTTGCGGCAAAGCTATTTATGTCAGATAGATATGCTTTTGCCTTTTCGGAACTACCATTCAGAGCATTAGTTAATACAGATTCATACTTTTGAAACATTCCAGCGGTTGAAACTACATTTGAAGCAACTTGTTTCAACATTGCGATTCCACCAATAGCAGCAAGTGTCTTCTTAAATGAGACTCCTACACCTTCATTAACAGTAATAACAGCCTTGCTTTCATTCTTGAACAAAGCGTATTCATCCTTTAGAGCTTTGGTGGATAATCTTACAAGAGCCTGTTGTGATTGTAATTCACCAAGAGCATACTTTTGTTCTCCTAATGCTGCCTTTGCACGGTTTAATTCATCTGATAAAGATTGTCTTTTAGGGTCATACTTTCCTAATTTCTTATATTGCTCTGTAAGCATTGAAACATCATTCTGTGTCTCACGTATAATGTTTTTTTGTTTGATGATTTCTTCAGATAAGGAATTGACAGCTTTTTCGCCATCATAAATACCTTTTTTGAAATCATTTTCCATTGTTGCTCCTGCTTTGGCAGCATCATAAATAAGGGTATTCATTTTTTTTGCTATTTTTTCCTAACTGAGCATTTAGTTTTTTAAATGTATCAGGAGATTGAGTTGAATCCATAGAAAAAAGCGTTTGTTTCAACTTTTCTATTTCTGTCCTTAATCTTACAACTTCTTGCCAATCCGAAGCCACACGAAATACGAGCTTTCCCATTTCTATCTTTATTTTTTCATTACTTATTGCTCAAATTTATCACATACCCTAAATTTAGCCTGCTTATTTTTATACAAATACACAACAATCGGGGGATTGTGGGAAAATAATTGCAAAGAAAGAACTTGATGGTCTGTTTTAGAATTTCAGAGATTGCAAAAACACGACAATGGAAGAATTATCGTGAAATAGTTTGAAATAATTGAATTTCTCGGTTGTTTTGCGTATTATCTAACTAAACACTACAATTATGGAAGATATGCTCACTTTTACAGGATGGATAGTTATCATCTTTGGTATTCTACAAATCATTCTTTTCTTCAAGGTATGGATTATGACAGATGACGTTAGTAGGATAAAAAAGAACTTAATTGACGGTACAGACGCTTCTCTTGAAGCAGCTAAAAAGGAAATCATGTTAGGACATCCTGATAAAGCATTTGAAATTTATAATAAATGTTTTATAAATGATATTGTAACATTGCATAAAGAAACTCGAACTGCTGGTATGAATTCAGAACCTGCAAAAGATGCCTATGAAGCAAAATATCAGGAAAAATGCCAATTATATAAAAATGAACTATCTAAATTGGGAAACAGCTATTCTATTGATTTTACGCGCTTTGATAATTTTGACAAAATAGATAAAATTATGTCATAACAAATAAAGGGTGATTTTTCACCCTTTACTCACTCTTATCAATACATAAAAGACTAATAATAATATAACATATTTCCATATAAATCCACCGGATGTTTTCCTCTCGCTTCTACAAACCCTTGAAATTTTACTATGATTTAAACAATTAAGCCTTGCAGCTTCTGATGCGCTATTATAGACTTTAAGTATTTTATTTGTATTGGGGGCAATCATGGCAACACGTTTACCGTTTGAAAGTCCAATCTTTTTTCTTGTATCTTCGGACACTTTGTGACCTACTATTTTCGCTACACGCTTTTTAATGGCATCTTCACTTTGTTTTTTTCCAAACATAGGATTCTTTTCGCCAATACGGGATGCTGATATTTTCGTTCTTGTATCTTTTGATACTTTATGCCCAATTAATGATAAACTTCTACGCTTCTTTGTCTCTTCGCTTTGAGATAAGCCTTTTTTTATTTTACTCAATTTCATCCTTTGCTCTAAAGGCATTTTGCGTCCTTTGTTCCAAGGAGTGTTGCCTTTGAGTGTTTTTGAAATTTTCATTTTCGTCTCATAGGAGAGAAACTTATCTGTTTTGCCAAGAACATAACAGCACCATGCTTGACCTTTTGATTTATATTCCATTCCTAATTTCAACTCAAAATCATAGGCTTCATCTTCATTATCAAAGTATTCGACAATTTTATAATCACATTTACACTTTCTGCGAATGTTGCGAAAATGTCGATTCCGATCTTTCATACTTGTAACCCGATTTCCAGAACCTTTTCCAACATAGAAAACTTCATTAGTATCTACTAAAAACCAAATATATACATAATACTTTTTCACAAATTATTTCTTTTACATATTTACACAAATATACCAATTTGAAATGATTAAAATATAAATAGCGTACCTCGACTTAACGAAGTACGCATATTGTTCAAGCAATTTGTTTTAATTGTAATAAAATAAGTAACTCGATGAACTTATCTTCATAATAAAGCGGTTGAGTACTTTTAGGATTGTTTGGATTTACTTGGTTTTCGCCAAAATTCAACCCGTCACCTGTTATTGATTTGAATTTCTTCACACCACCTTTACTTGATGGACGAGTTAGTTCTACCATATAACCTTTCTCAATCATTTTCTGATTAAATACTTGTGCGCTGATTGCACATTCATTTTCTTTCAGAAGTTCGCCTGCTGATTTTAGAATACCTTTTGATGGTGTATAATCGGGTGTAGGCAAACCAAGAGGTTCTGCAATAGTTTTTGCTAAAGCCAGTTTGCTGCTTTCGTTCAGATTAAGAAAGCCAGTTAGCCAATCGGCCACCGCTATCTTATCTTTAATGGTTGGCTCTTTCAGTAGCTTTATATGTTCGGCAGCCTTATGAAAAACTTTACGATACACTTCAAAGACTGGACGTACTTTTTTGACGATAAAGTATTCAAGGCACGAAACAGTAAGATAGTAATCATCCACATATTTAGCCCCCGATACCTGCTCCGCTTTTCGGTGGAGCAGCTTGTAATCTTCATTCTCAATAAAGTCACGAACAAGTGCTTTAACTGCACTATCTTTTCGTTCATAAATAAGCATCCAAACTTCATCCAAATTAACCGGATATTTATCACTCGCTTTCGCTAACTTTAAAATAGCATTGAAATACATCTTTATTTCTTCGCTTGAACTTGATTTTGTTAATTGGTTCATAATCTATTATTTAGTAGTTAATAATATTCTAAGTAAAAGGCAGCCCCTAAAGTCGTGCGAAGACTGCCTTTTTGAATAATCGTGTTAGTTCGTAAGAGCCGAAACTCTACTTGTTATAATCGTGCCAATAATATAGCTTACATCACGAGAACATTCATTCAGCCTTAAAACCGTATCGTCCAAGCAATCCCATTGTCCGGCATCCCGTAATTCTTTCTCATCCATCGTACCCGAAACTATACTACGGGCTTGATTAATGAGATACATTGCTTTTAATAAATCAGAATGAACAGCTTTGTTCTTTACCTCTTCAATATTAATTTCTGTTGTCATAATCGTTATATTTTATGTGTTAGTACTCTACAAATCGCTTTATAAACTTGTGTTTTCTCAAATCTATTTAGTGTCGATGCTTTGTCAGCCCCGAATGATAATTCGCCATTTTTGAACTGATATACGTTAATCCGCCCGCCAACTGTGTCATGTCGGTATATCTTTACTTCTCGATTTTCAGCTATTAGTATCATAGTCATTTCTTTTATAGTTACCACTTTTTTACCTGTTCTTTCAGTTCATCATACTTGCCATTGATGAGTAATTCAACTTCACGATGAAAGTTTATATCAGTCAAACGAAACTCTATTAAAGCACGCTTGTAAACGTCGCCCTTTTGATGAGCGTTGATTAAACGCATCATCTGTACATTATCCAAACCGTAACCGTTTTTACGATTGAGATTCACAGCTCTTCTTTTATCGCTTTCTCTTAGTTCTATTGTTGCCATAACTTTTATATTTTAGTGTTTATACTTCATTCATTTCTATCTTACTTTGATTTCAATCACCGCAATACTGACTACTCATATAACCTTTGCTATTCACATTGTAGCAGTCAGTCCAAGTAATCTTACTATCATTATAAGATTTACGTTCTACGGGTTTCTGATTAGCTAGCATAACCTTTACTTGAGCATCTCTTTCTTCTTTGAACTTGATAGCATCTTTAGCCCAAGTCCAAGCGAGTTTCAGACATTCGCCAAAGGTTCTACCCATTCTTGAATTACTTCTGTAGAATCTATGAGCGTCTTTCATGATTTGAGATAAGTTGTAGCGTTTCATAACTGTACGTTTTAATGTGATACATCATATTTATAGTGCAAATATAACGTAGTAGATTAATATTGCAAAATAAAACAATAACATAACGCATCATATTAACATTAATTAATTATGTAGTACATTAAATACCCGAATAAGTATTGTATTTTTGTATCATAATCAATTAATGCACTACATTATGGCAGAATTAAGAATTAAAGAAGTGTGTAAAGAGAAAGGTGTTAAAGTCATGGATTTATCTACTATGATAGGTGTTTCACAGACAAACACAAGTAATATAATCAACGGAAAGGTAAATCCATCACTTGAAACATTAGAAAAGATAGCCAGTGCTCTTAATGTGAGAATAACCGAACTATTCGAGGAACCGACCAATATAAACGGCTACATCGAATTAGACGGAACCATCCACAAGGTTACGAGTAAGGAGGATATTAAGAAGTTAGCGGAGAAACTTTAAAAAGTATGAAACATCTTTTTAAGTATTTTACTATATTAGTCTTTGCCCTATCATTGACGTCATGTGATGCTGAAATAGAACCTTCGGCTGCAAACTCCGTTTCAGCAATTATTGCTACGATTTTAGAATACCTATATGCTATAATTATTCTAATAGCTTGTATTATTATACGCATAATCCGAATTGTAGGCATTGTATCAATCATTATTGCTTCTCATATGCTTTATTCTAATGCAAATGCAAGTATAATAAACCCATATTTATTATTGGCAATAGGACTTATTGTAATAATAGGCTCGTTGTGTATTCCCGTGAAAACATATAAGCCACACGTTATTATTTCTAAATATGCAGGTAAACAGAAAAAAGAAGCGGAAAAACACAATAAATGGAAGGACTTTCTATATGATACATGCATTGGCTTGGCATCTGGTATTATACTATTGATTGTAGAACACTTTGTATTTTAGTGAAAAATAGCTTGATTATAAACTAAAGCCGGAGAAATCCGGCTTTAACTTCACCCATTAGCATTTCCCATATAAGTCCTACGAGAAACCTGCTTATTCCAACTCGTTCCATTCTTGTTGAAATTTCCCAAGTACCGCCCTGTAATCCGATTCACAAGATTATTAGGATTACTTGCATTACTCCCATAACGTCTCTCTGCAATTCTTGCAGCTTGTCGGGCAATATCCCAACCTGATTTAGTCCTTTTCCTGACTCAGCTTTAAAATTTAAAAGTTAAACAATATAATTTCGCCATATCTATTTCTTTTTCCTACGATTCGCTAATTCTTTACCACTGATTTTTTTTACTTTTTGACCGCCATAAATTGCATGGAGTTTATCTCGTTGCATCATTAAAAGGTTTCTATATGGAATGACTTCAAACACTTCCGTATAGCTTAAATGGAGAGTGTCAACCAAATGGGCTATTTGCCCGAAGAACGTTGCGTTTCCTACTGTTTCGGTCTTGCTGCCAGCATCGACACGTTCTTCATCAAGCTGACACACTGAAAAGCCGATATATCCATCATGGAGAAACACACCTCCAAAGCATTCCTAACTTCTTCAAAAGTCCCGTTCTCTAAATTTTCAGCCAGCTCCTCACTGCCACAGATGAAACAAGAAATGCCTTTCAGCATATCTCCAGCAATTTCAGGAAGTTCTTTAATAGCCTCCATTACATTATCTCCAGTCATGCCGATATTGGAAAAATGATGAATGACACGACAGATAATTTTAATTGTAGGAGGTTTAATGGTATAAACCATCCCTCCTATCTCCACATTCATGAAATCCAGCCCTAACAAAGCATCAGAAACTGTTTTTGCTGCTTGATTATTCATAACATTAAATTAAAAAGGCGGTGAGCAACCACCCACCGCCATCTGAAAACAATCCTTTTACTGAAAAATTATCAACCTTCCGGCACTACAACTTCCGATTCGTCAAACCACTTTTCGGAAGCCAATCCATCTACACCTGTGGAAAGGGGAACGGCCGAAACAGCCAATCCGACAGCCTTATCGGTATTAGAGCCACGGGCATTGATAGCCGCTTTCGGAAACACAACATAAACTCCGTCTTTGGTTTTACCAATCACACATTTATGAATAGGCTTATACTTGCCTCTTTCCCAATTCTTTTCTGTGGCTTTACCACCTTGTAAATCAGCCTTTGTAGCATAATCATACTCACCAATGGTGAAGTTGATTTTCACCTCACCCGGTTCAGACGTTTCCCGGTAGTACTCACCAGTCAAAGCGTTTTTGTAACGAGTTACACTTGCCTCTGCTTCTTCGTATTGATACGTGTCACCATGCACATTCTTGACCCGCTTCGTTGCTGCGTTTTTCAAGATGGTGGCTACTTCTGCGCCTGTTAATCCGGCAGCTGGAGTAGTAACCGTTTTAATCGGTTCTGCATAATACAGTTCGTCAATTTCTACTGCTGTAATCATATCATTTTACATTTAATACATTAAACAAAATTCTCACATTCACATAATGACATTTCAAAGCTGTATCCGCTTCCGTGCCAATTGATTCGATAGAATAACGATAGGTTGTACCGTCATAGGCGCTTACTACATCATCAAGCAGTTTGTTGGCTTGTCTTTCGAGTTCTGCCAATCTTATACGGTTAGAATAACCCTGAATGCGCGGTACGAATATATTCACCTCATTAAAGCTATTCTTCCAGTATTTACTTGGTATTTGCTTTTTCACGTGGATGATTATCATTTCTCTTTCCAATCCCTTTTCAGGGTCTATATGTGGAAAATCTTCACTTTTGCCGTCATCACCTTCAAAGACAACGTATATCTCGTTTATACCAAGAGCTTTGCAATCCTGATGGAGTATATTCCCTATGGTTTGCGGTGTTATCATTATTCAAATTCCTCCTTTAATCGTTTATAAGCAAATAAAGCACCTCCACTCCTGACCATAAATCCATGACCTTCAACCTTAGATGCGTACTGATAACCATTAGGAGCGGTAGCATCATTATAGAGTTCTAAGCCTTCTTTTGATGCAGTATGTTTATTCGATTTACGCAGAGTACCACTTCTATCGATATAGCTTCCATGTTTTTTATCGTATTCATCAGCTTCGTAACCAACTTTATCTACAACTTCAAGAAATTCGGTTTCACCTTCCTTCATGAATGGCTCGAAATCTGAAAAATCAAAATCAACTTTTACATCCATAATTCCGAGTAGTTAAAGTAGTTTGTACTCTTCACTGTATAAACCTCGCCTTGACCTCTTACGCCATCACCATCTATGCAACGTACTTCATCGCCTGCCTTAACAGTGATTCTCTTCTCGCACACCACATGATAATTCGGACGATACACAGAGCCGTTTTCAGATGAAAACTCTTTGGTAGTGTTATCGTCACAACGGCACTTGCATACGTCTTGCCAGCTTTCACCACCTGTTCCGGGAATAGGTCTGCCAAACTCATCCTTATCCATCGGGGTGATAACCTTAACCTGCAATATGTGGGGAGCGAATATCATAAGAAAGTCACTTTAGGTTTGTTACTCAGTTCGTCTTTCAAACCGTACTGCTTACACAGCCATGAGTACAATTTCATTAGGCTATCAACATGATTAGACCAAGACACAGAAAATCCGCTTTCGCTGACCGAAGATGGATTTTGTATCATCCACGGAATTTGCTTTGCACAAGCGACCTCTAATCTTGCCCGATTTTCCTCGGCAAAAGGTTCTTCACCATCCAATCCCGTTCTTGAAAGTATATTTTCAACTACAAGATTAGACGGGGTGTTCTTATCAAATACGCTTAATATAAACTCCTTGTTACTCATGGCTGCTATCATTCAATATGGTGTAATCAGTTTACTATATGCGGTATAGCCATAATGCGTACAATGTTTAGATTTATAGATGTATCTGAACGGACATTTGGGAACATTAATTCGTACCCCTTGAATAGCCATTCCTTCTTTTATCGAACACATCATAGCCGGGTTATTTGCAACCAAAAACACGGGATGTGTCATGGTCAGCACAACACAATCAGCCGGAGCCGTTTCCAAAGTGATAAACTGAATATCCGGCAGACCAACATCAACCGATGGATTCACGTATTCACACTTAGGAGATTCCACACTTGATGCCTGCACGCTCAACGAAACCAAAGACATCATTAAAAAGCCACACATGGCAAAAATAAAATTCTTCATTTCTTTTCTGATTTATAAAATTAGACAATGGAAGGGTAGAAGCACTACCCTATCCTTTTACTCGATACCTAATGCTTCTTTCAGTTTGGCTGTTGATTCTTCATCCAGTTCTGCAACCTTAGCCAAAAGAGTTTCCTCTTTCATATTGCCGGAAGCTTGCGCACCGATAGACTTCAAAGCATCAATCAAAGCCTTCTTCTCAAACTCCTTTTCAAAGAGGGAGATTTTCACCTCCTTCTTTTCTTCAGGGGCTTTCACTTCGGTATTTTTTTTTGCCTCAATCCGTTCAGCAAGTCTGCGGCTTTCCATATCCAGCACACGGGCTTCCTCACCGACTTCAATCACTTCACCGGGAGTATAATACTTTCCGGTGAACTTGTCGCGGAAAACTGATATAACCTTTACTTTCATATCCTACCTCCTTATGCTGATTGGATGGATGCAATTTCGCTCAAATCGAAATTAGTAATCAAATCCGGATTGGAAATCTGCGGAATCCACTCTGCCGTATATTCCATGTAGCGACCATTTTTGTCACGGTAGTTGGAGATAAGCATCTGTCCCTCTGACGGGATATAAGTACGTCCTTGTACCGGGTCTGTCGCTTCATACGGGGTATGATGGCGCATATAACCAATGTTGTCAGAAGGTAACAGAGTAATACGGTTATCCGCGTAAATCGGCACATTCTTTCCCGTCTGGTCTTTTACGTAGTCCTCCTTGATTTCAATGCGAGGCAGACCGATGCCGGTGAACACTTCGGAAGCCAAAGAAGAGGAAACCAGTCCCGTACTCAACTTCATCTCATTAGTACCAAGAATCATCTTGTACTGTTCACCAAATTCGGATGAACCAAGAACATGCTTGTTGAAAGATGCACGAGTCATAATCATCTTGGCATAAACACCAAAATCCGGAGCCAAAGAATGAAGTTTCTCTCTCAAATAAGAGATGAACATATTCTTTCCATCTACAACCACATCTCCACTTGTCGGCTTGATAAAGTTGAACGGAAGGGTAATCTCCAGCAGTTTATTATTGGTCTGACCGGAAGTGATTGCAGCGTCTTTGTTGTAAACGGTGGCTTCACCAAGCATCAACAGCGCACCGACAATAATATCCATACGCTTGTGGGCAGCAAGGGTAATCTGACGGTAGTCGTCTGCCAGGAAGTTTACAATCTCTTCCATTGCAGCCTTTTGGTCGGCTGGCTTAGCTGCATTGAACTTGTCAATCAAATCCTGCAATTCGGAAAGACGGTCAATAGACATCTGATAAGCATCACCCAAATAGGCAATCTCACCATATCCTGAACCGATATTCCTGCGTTCACGAATGGGTTTCTCTCCAAAACGTGAATTGATAGAGCCGGCCATAACTCCGGTTACAGAACCGATATAATCCTTGAACACACGAGTAGTTACTCTGCGGAAAGTAAGATACTGTTGCCAATAGATTGTGTCCTTGCGTGTCTGGTTCACACGTCTGATGATAGCGGAAACGATGTTCGCATCATCGAATAATGTTTGAATCGTTAAAAACATATCCTACCTCCTTACTCGTTAAACTCAAACCATCCCTTCATGTTGGCTTTATCGTTCTCAGAGAACGGCATAACCAATTTTGAAGGTTCAATCTCTGCGGCTGTACGAAGCAATGAAACCAATGTGATTCCGTCCTCAACCTTTGTACGGTTAAACAGAGCCGAATTAGCTACATGCTTTTGTTTTAAACCATCAACTGCAACCGCATTGAATAATACGGCATCTTTAGCGATATTCTCACCAAAAGCAGCCTTAATAGTCAATACATCATAACCGGCATTAGACTTATCAATTGCCGTTACTTCTGCACCTTTCTTACCGCTTCCGACAAACATACCCACATAAGCCAAAGAGTTCTTGGCTACTTTGATAGACAAAGCCTCTCCACCAGTGGTATAGGCTTCCGCAACTCTCACATTGATTACCGCATAAGCGAACTTGTTTTTCAAGTCTGCATAAATCGGTGTAAATCCGGGAAGAAAACTTCCCACTACCAGGTTCTGCGTATCAAGTTTGAACGGACCACGTCTACGAATACCGGTCTGGACATCGTAGCGTTCCTCTTGCTCAACGGGCGGAACCAAGTCATACTTAAATCCTGCTGACATAATTAATTCTTGTTTTGTTCAACAATAGTTTTCGTTCCCTCATCAATCATCTTGGCGATAGATTCAGATTCTTTCTCAATCTTCGCTTCCGCTGATTCGGGAGGGGTTACGCCTTTGAAGCCGTCATTTGCGAACTCCTGCTTCAAGTCCTTGAAGTATGCGTCCAAGTCCTCATCGTCCTTAATGGCGCATCGTTTGGCGTAGTTTTCGGGAATACCATACTCCTTTGCCTTTGCCATAATCTGCTCCTGCCGGGTAGCTTGTAACTTCTCTGTCTCGAATTGAGCGAGCTTATCAGAAAGAGGTTTAACGGCTGCACTCACTGCGTTAGCAATAATAGCCGCCATGTCGTCCGTCTTATCTTCCAGCTTCAGATTAGGGTTAGGATTGGGATTAGGATTCTCAATTGACTTACCGTCTTTAAGGTTATGTTTCTTTTCGTAGTTGGAAACTGCGGTCTTGGAAGCATCCCCGGCACGGAAATCACCATAGGAGTTAAGCACGTCCGAAAAACTGATACCCTCAACAATGGAGTTTACCTTTGTCTCGTCCGTTACACCCTCTGCCTTTTTAGTAGCGATTCGGGTTAAGATAGCAGTGTCCACCCCAGCGAATTTCTGTTGTAGCCCTGCCAAGATTTGTTCTAAGATTGTCATACCGTATGAATTTGATTTATAAATTTCTACGGTAAATTTCGTTATTTATAAAGAAGGTGAAAAATTATCAGATAGGTGATACACAACAATGAAGCGGTTGTTGTAAAATGGTATAAAAAAGGCGTGAAACCGAATGGAATCACGCCTAAATAAAGTATTGTAACTTATGCCGGTACAGCCATTAATTCACGCCCTACTGAACGTATTGTTTCTATAATATCTTCAAAACGTTTCTTAGACGGCTTCTTTGTTCCACTTACATATTGAGCAAACAAACTCTGAGAAATACCTAAACGTCGTGCTATGGCAGCAGCATTCAATTCAGGATGAGCTATAAATAAATCATAAAGAGGATTGGATTTCCTTTCCCGAAAGAATCCCTCAAAACTCAAATCTTCATCAAGCTCTCTCCAATGTATTCCGTCATGGCTCGTTG
>ENA-OYVP01000121-OYVP01000121.1-human-gut-metagenome-genome-assembly--contig:-NODE-121-length-50159-cov-10.452479_pt1 | contig 50159 bp, 64 predicted proteins | sample MGYA00244160_ERZ653377 | MGnify/ENA primary metagenome ERZ653377 (study PRJEB26926, sample SAMN06165160) | human gut metagenome | biome: ENVO:00009003; feature: ENVO:2100002; material: ENVO:00002003...
TAATCCAAGAATGACCCCCATTCCAGGGGGTCTTCTTTTGTGGTATAATATACACATAGGAAGGAGGTGAACCAAAATGGCGGATATTCTCAAGATATCTAATTCCAAGATTAGCACCTGGAGAAAATGCCACATGGCCTACCATTACAAGTATCATGACCACCTCAGACCCAAGAGGAAGGGTATCGCCCTCAGGAGAGGCTCCATCATTCATGAGTGTATCGAAGCCTATGACTCTGGTCGGTCCTGGAGGAAACCCTATAAGGCCTTTGCTGAGCAGTTCTACAGAGAGACCTTCAAGGAGGAGATTGTGGAGTTCGGAGACATCCCCCGTATGGTGGAGGAGCTGATGGAAAACTACCAAGCCCTCTACGAGGATGATGGTCTGGTCTACCTGGGCAACGAGCTCCACTTTGAATTGCCCCTCATGCCTGGAGTGGTCATTGAGGGCTACCTGGATGCACTGGTCGAGGACGAGAAGGGGGCTGTCTGGCCTAAGGAGACCAAGACCTACAAGAGGAACCCGGACTACGACTTCCTGCTCCTCAACACTCAGTCTGCCCTCTACACCTGGGCAGTCACCGAAATGGGGTACTCCCCCAAAGGAACACTGTGGGACATCATTCGGGCCAAGGAGCCTGCCAGGCCCCAGATTCTCGCCAGTGGACAGCTCTCCAAGAGAGGCATTGACTCCACACCATATACGGTCAAGAAGGCCCTACTGGAGATGGGCAAGGACCCGAAGAACTATCAGGACCTTCTGGCCAAGGTCTCCTATGATGACTACTTTCGTCGCTATCCTGTGAGGGTGAACCACACTGTAGTCAAGGGCATCATGAATGACTTCAAATCCACAGCCAAAGAAATTCTCAGGTATGGGGACAAGCTCTGTGACCGGAACCTCGGGAAGGGATGTGCCTGGTGTGACTACAAGCCCCTGTGCCAGGCTGACCTGATGGGCCTGGACACTGACTTCATCAGGAAGAAGCAATTCGAAGTAGTAGAAAAGGAGGGAAGACCTGATGGCAACGAAGAGGAAAACCCCTAAGAAGTCCAGTCTGGAGGACCGCTTCCAGGACCTGCTTGACATGGACACCCCGACCATCATCACCCTGTATGGTCGCCCGGGTACTGGCAAGACCACAATCTCCTGTACCCTGCCCAAGCCCCTGCTCCTCATCGATGTGAAGGACAAGGGTACTGACTCGGGCAAGCGGGAGGACCTGGAGCCGGGAGACATCACTGTCTTTGAGCTGGAGTCCTTCGATGAAATCTATGACATCTATGACTACCTGGAGGAGAACCCTGACAAATTCAAGTCTGTGGTTATTGACCACATGACTGCCCTGCAGGACTTCTGTTACGAGAAGGTCATGGACGAGGAAGGCAAGAGCAAGATGTCTCAGGGTATGTACGGCACTGCTGGTGGGTACCTGAAGGAAGTCATCAACCTCTACAAGGGATTGACTGACCTGGGCATCACCCCCTGCTTCAACTGCCAGGACCGTATGGAGTCTGGGGATGGCGAGGGAGAGGACCAGCTGCTTCCTGAGGTAGGACCCAGCCTCATGCCCTCTGTGGCCCGCACCCTCTGTGCTGCCTCCCGTGTGATTGGCCACACTTACCAGTTCGAGAATGTGGAGAAGCTGGAAGGGGCCAAGGTCCGGAGAAACATCGAGTTCCGCCTGAGACTGGGGCCGAACCCCTACTACATCACGAAGGTCACCCGTCCCTTCGGCACCCCCTGCCCTCAATTCTTGGTGGATGCCAACTATAAGGACATCATGAAGGTGGTCAAGGGCAAGTGGGAGGACCCCACGGGAACCAAGAAAAAAGGTACCAGTGTCAAGAAGAAACTGGGCAGTAAGTAATTTACAAAAGGGCCAAGTTCTGGTATAATCAGAATGACCCTAAAAAATTAAGGAGGTTATTTCCATGGCAACCAAAAACAAGAGAAGAGGCAGAGGGGGCTCCTCTGTCAACCTGGACCTTTCCGGAGTGGAGGTCGGCCGGAGGGCTATCCCTGAAGGCACCTATGCTGTTGTGGTCAACAAGGCTGAGCTGACCAAGTCTCGTGAGGGCAACAACATGATTAAGCTGGAGTTCGAGGTCACCGAAGGACCCCACAAGGGTGCCAAGCTGTTTGAGAACTGCTCCCTCCAGCCTCAGGCCCTGTTCAAGCTGAAGGGGGTCATGCTGGCCCTGGGCATGGACATTCCTGATGGGTCCTTCGACCTGGACACCAACGACCTGGTCGGCCTGAACTGTGAAGTTGAGGTGGGCCACGAAACCTACGAGGGCAAGAAAAGAGCCCGCATCCTGGAGTACATCAACCCTGAGGAAGCTGATGAGGACGAGGAAGACTCTGATGAATCCGAAGAGGAAGAGGACGACGAGGATGAAGTGGACCTGGAAGAGAAGCTGGGCGAGATGTCTAAGGATGAGTTGAAGGACCTGGCCCTGGAGCTGGACATCCCCAAGAAGAAGGTCCTGGCTGCCAAGAAGGCCAAAGCCCTGATTGACCTCATCCTGGACGAGGCCGATGAGGAAGACCTGGTGGCCCTCCTGGACGGTGAGAACGACGATGAGGAAGATGAGGACGATGAGGAGACTGACTACTCCGAAATGTCCCTCTCCGAGCTGAAGGCTGAGTGCAAGGACCGGGGCCTGAAGGTGAAGAAGGGCATGTCCAAGGAAGACCTCATCGAAATGCTGGAAGAGGACGACGAGGAGTAATCCTCAATGGCCAGCAAACCAGAGACCAAGGTGGTCAAGAAAATCCTGGAGATGCTGAAGGACTCCTTCCCAGGCTTTTACTTCAAAACCCACGGAGGCCTGTACCAGAGAATAGGACTACCCGACATCCTGGGAGTCCACAGGGGGCGGTTCATAGGGATTGAGGTGAAGTGTCCTGGGAAGGAGGACACCCTCACCAAGAACCAGGAAAAGACCCTCAGGCTCATACGACTCTACGGTGGAGTGGGATTTATGTCAACCTCCCCCGAAGATACAAAATCTAAACTAAGAAAGGAAATGACACCATGGCCAATACCAAAGAAAAGCTCCAGACCCTGAAGACCCTGCACTCTCAGCAGCAGGCCCTCTACGCTGAGAAGAACGAGAAATACGACGATGCCTTCGCCAAGACCTACGCTGAGTACGGCCCCACTGTGGCCATCATCCGACTGGAGGACAAGCTCAACCGGGTCAAGGCCCTGGTCGCTGCCGGCCTGGATGGCTCCAATGGGGAGTCCCTGGTGGACACCCTGATGGACATGGCCTGCTACGCCAACATGTTCCTCATCGAGCTGGGGGCCAAGGCTTCCACAGTGGAGGAGAAGCCCAAGAAGAAGCGGAACCGGAAGAACAAGGAAGAGGCTGAGACTGGGGCTGCTGAGAAGGGTCCTCTGGATGACCTGACCAAGAAACAGCTGGTGGAGCTCATCTCCCAGCTGGGCGGCACCGCTTCCAAGAAGGACAACCGGAAGAAGCTGATGGGTATCATCGAAGGCTTCCCCAAGGCCAAGGTGGCTGTGGCCATCACTTCCCTGAAGGCCCAGTCTGAGTCTGTGGAGGACGAGGATGATGGGGATGAAGAGGAATAACCTCTACCCCCACCAGAAAGAAGGCGTAAGGAGGGCTTTAGCAGAGCCCTTCTTCGCTTTGTTTATGGACCAGGGGACGGGCAAGACAGCTGTGGCCATTCGAACCACAGTAAAAAGATTCATCAGGGAAGGCCTGCATAGGGTAGTGGTCTTTGCTCCAAACAACCTACTCTACAACTGGACTGTGGAGCTCAAGGAGTGGGCATGGCTCCCCCGGAACCGAGTGAAGGTCCTCAGGCTGAGGGGAAAGAAGAAGGACTGGATTGAGCAGCTCTCCAGCTTCATGAAGTATGACCCTGAGCTCTGCACACTGGAAGAGCTTCGTGGACAGGGCCACAAGGGAAAGAAGAAAGACATCCTGAAGGACTGGAAGCCCCCGCTCATGATACTGCTGGTCAACTACGAGAAGGCCAGACTCTTAGAACCACAACTCCGGAGACTGAAGATACAAAGCCTGGTCATCGATGAAAGCCAACGAGTGAAGAGCAGGAATGCCCAGGTCTCTAAGGCCATCTACCGAACCACCCGGAGATGCAAGACCAGACTGCTCATGAGTGGGACTCCAGTCAGCAAGGGCTATGAAGACCTGTTCATGCAGTACAAGATTATGGACCCCACCATCTTTGGAGAGGACTATCGGGACTTCGAGAGCCAGTATATTCGCAAGGGCGGTTACATGGGCAAAGAGATTGTAGGTTACCAAAACATAGAGGAACTCCAGGACCTGGTGGCTGAGACCTCATATCGTGTGGAGATTGAGGACTGTGTGGACCTTCCCCCAATGGACTTCAAATACCTGACCTGTGAGCTCACTGGAAAGGCGCTGAAGGCGTATCAGGAGCTCTATGAGGATTTATATACCCAGATACCATTGGAGGCCTCCAGAGGGCGTCTAAAGGCCATACTGAGGAAGAACCACATAGACTACTCCCCCGGGGAGAGCTACATCTCCCTGTTGATGAAGGCTGAGGACTACCTCAATGTCTCTTCCTGTGATATGACCATCACCCAGATTATGAGGTTGCATCAGCTGGCAGGGGGCTTCATTCGACTGGACAGTGGGGAGCTGGTCCAACTCGGACGAGATAAACTGGACTTGGCCATAGACTACCTCAGGGACAGAAAGAACCCAGTAGTTATCTTCTGCAACTTCGTGGAAGAAATCAGACTCTTGGAACGAGAACTCAAGAAGGAATTTCCACAGCGAAGAGTGGAGAACTACCGAGACTCGAAGAACCGGGAGAAAATTGAGCGAGACTTCAAGCAGGGAAAGGTGAACATTATCATTCTGCAAATTCACTCGGGAAGTACTGGCCTGAACCTTCAGAAGGCGGACCTGGTCATGCTCTACTCCACAAACAGAAACGCCGATGACTACTGGCAGGCCATAGCTCGTATCAAAAGACCTGGTCAAAAGAATCGAATGGAAGTGGTGTCCCTTCTGGCTGAGGGAACTGTGGACGAGGATGTGGATGCCAACATCAAAGCCAAGACGAAGCTGATGAAGAAGCTCTGGAGAAAATCTTGATTTACCCATTTACAAACTCTTGGGAGTCTGGTATAGTATAAGCATAAACCACAACACACTCTACCAACTAACAGGAGGAACAACAAATGAAAAAGGTTTGGATTCTGGAAAAGCTGTACACCCCCGAAGAGACCAAGAAGTCCATCACTAAGATGGAGGAGATGCTGAAAGACATCCGCAACAATCCCGAGGCTACTGCAGAGGGTATCAGCTGCATGGAGAACACCCTCTCCACCCTGAAGCAGAGGCTGGCTGACTTCCCGGAAGGCTACTGGCTGGGATTCGAAGGCAAGATTATCTACAGACAGTTCTGCCAGGTAGCTAAAGCTGCTATCAATCGCAACCCTGACTGCACTTTCCGGGTAGTATCTGCTGAAATCGCTGATGATGCCAAGTTCTGGCTGGGATACCAGAACCCCAACATCAACGAGGGAGTCCTGAGGTATCTGATGGCTACTCGCTAACCAACTACAAGAGAGGCCCCCATTTACGGGGGCTTCTTCTTATGATATAATAGATACGTAAAGGAGGAACGCAAATGACTGAGTACTTGAAGCATCGATACTCTAAGCGAGTGTGGAAGGTGGAGATTGACCATGGGCCAGACCATCCCTACCTCTCCCACTTCCCCTACGTGAGATACGTTCGCCAGTCCACTATGGAGAAGTTCTTCACCCCCTGCTCCGGACCCATACAGGACTCCCCCATCACTGTCCCTCAAGAGATTGACTGGGAGAAGCGCCAGCTCCGGAAGGAGGAGCCCATCGTGGTGAAGGCCCCTGCTCCCACAGAGAGGAAGCTCAAGAGAAAGGAACGAGCGGAGACCCGGAGGAGGGAGAAGGAACCTTCCACAGACTACACCCTGGCCGACCTCTGTGGAGAAATAGGGATGGACCCCGCCAAGGCCAGAAAGCTTCTCAGGGCCAAAGGCAAGAAGCCCCCAGAAGGGACATGGAAGTGGCCGAACAAGGAAGCTGCGAAGGCCATCAGAAGATTTTTGAAAAAATCTTAATTTACCCATTTACAAGTCTCGACTTATCTCTTATAATGTAACTGTAATCAAACAACACACCTCACCAACCAACAACATCTACATTATAGGAGGAAACGAAAATGACTATCAACATCAACACCACTTCTCTGAAAGAGCTGAAGACCCTGAACCTGAAGGACCTGCAGGCTGTGGCTAAGGAAGTCAAGGTCAAGAACTGGTGGACCATGAAGAAGGCTGACCTGCTCCAGGTAGTGGCTGACACCTGCTTCACCATCCAGGAGAACCTCAAGAAGGCTGAGGCTTCCTGCAAGGGGGCCAACGAAGAGGCCAAGAAGACTCAGAAGGCCCAGGCCAAGAAGAAGGCCAAGGCTGCCAAGGTGGAGAAGGATGAAGAGAACCTGGTGACCCTCAAGGAACTGGCTGCTGAGTTCGGCATGAAAGGTACCAAGGCCAGAAGACTCCTCCGGGATGCTGCCATCTCCCGTCCTTACGGTGGCAACCGCTGGGAGTGGGACAAGAACCTCCACATCGATGAACTGAACATGGCCCGGGAATATCTGAAGGCCCACACCAAGGCTCCCAAGAAGGAGCAGGACAAGTGATACTGGACAAAATCAAGAAACCCCCTAAACCCCCTCCCTGAACCAAGTACAAGGAACAGGAGGGGGATTTCTTGTACGAGCCCAAAATAGGACCCCCAGCCAGAGGCCTCCAGCAGGCCGCTACAGGGCTTTTATACCCCCAGCGGTGTAGGTATATTCCCAGGGTGTCCAGGCTCCCACAGGCGCCCACGTGGCTGCCTACTGGCTGGGTCCAAAAAGGGCTCCTGGGAGCAGGATGTGAGGGGTCAGGTTATCTCAACAAGAAAGGCCCCCTACCCACTCCACAGGGAGCAGGCAGAGGGCCTTGTTCATGCGTGGTCTGTACGGAGGGAGTAGACCTTCTCAAGTCTAGCGTCCATGTCCCCGTTCCAACCATGTGATTTGTAATTCTTGAACATCTCATCCAAGACCCGCCTCTCTGCTGGAGTGGCATAGCCCTGAGTGAGCAAGCGTTCAATTTCCTCGGACATGCGAGAGTAGGCCAGGAGACGAATGGTTTCCAGGGCAGCCTCAACTTTCTTGAAGAGCTCTCCATGCTCTTTACGTTGGGCCTCCTCTTCCCGCTTACGGGCCTGTCTTGCTTCTTCTTCCTTCTTGTCCTTCTGGTCGAAGAATCTCTTGACCAAGAAGAGAAGAAGACCATTGGAGCCGAGTACCGAAAGTACAACTGCAGCTAAATCCATGTGGTCTCCTCCTTAGTCTTCTCTATCAAGAACGTTCTGAACCTTCTGGGACTGGGTGCCAAAGTAGAAAGCGATGATGACTGCGTAGATGGTCATGAAGTCCTGGGAGATTTGATTGGTGCAGGCCATGTAAGCAAACACACCAGTCAGGGCCAGGGTCACGATGCTCTTGACAGACATCAGGGCAGCCAGGCGGTTGATGATTTTAGAGTTACCCTTCGGGGTCTCCACCATCTCCCCAACCTCCAGGGTCTCCCCCTGCAGAGTTTCCCTGTCCATTGTTTTCACCTCCTTCTCTGTGGCTATGTCCAAAGACTACACTGTCATTGTGCTCAAAGATATTCTCCACAGTCTTGAGAATACCGACTCCCAAGATTGTGGTGATGGCCTGCTGGGAAAGCTCAACCACAGGAAACACCTGGCCCAACCTGATAGTGGAGTACAGGGCTATGATGTATGAGGTTGAGACCCAGAAGATGGCAGCTATCTGAGTGGTCAAGTAGATGAACCGGGTAGCAGATACCCAGTTCACCTTCCTTGCCACCCGTTTGCCTTTAGTCGAGAACGCCCGCATTGTCCATCACTCTCATGATTCGACAGAAGGTCTCAGTGACATTCAGCAGGTTGTCTTCCAGAGAGTTCGGGTTGGGGTCAGAGTAGCCCCCCAGGTAGCCCTTCTTCATGGCCTTCTCCACAGAGCCCCTGTAGCTGGGAGGAACGTCCTTCAGATATGCGTAGGTTGCTTCCATGTTCTCTTCCTCCTTGTCCTCTTCCTTGGTCGCCAGGCTAGCATAGTCAGGGAGACACCAGCCACGAATGTAGCGACCGTTGACCTTGAGATTGCGGTAGGCAACGGCCTGACCCTTGTTGCCCTCAATGATGGTGATGGTGTCACCGTTGATGCCAGCCACAATGCCCACATGGTCGGGGTTGCCAGTGTTGTCTGTGGTGGCATAGTTAGTGCCATCTTGCCAGTCATACATAACAACATCTCCGATGGAAGGCCGATAGCTGTCCTTCTCCTGCCAACGACCTTTGGCCTTGTACAGAGCAATCATGCGGGAGCAGCTACACTCAGGCAGGATGATGTCCTTGAGACCAGCCTTGAAGCCGACAGCAGATACGTAGGTAGCACACCATTCGTCGGTGTACTTCACCTTATAGCCCACAGGAAGAGGCTTGATAGTGTTGTAGAGGTCGATGATGGGCTTGAAGGAGCCATCGGACTCCTTCGCCCCCAGCCAGGCTTTGGCAGTGTTTATTACCTTCTGGCGGAGTTCTAATTCGGTCATGAGTATTCCTCCTTATTGATTCATGACTTCCTCGATGGTGCCCAGGTCAGTCCACTTTACGTTGATTGTACCAGGAGCCCATACGTTGTTGTCCTGTCCGCTTCTCCACACATGGCCTTCATGAGTACAACAGTCGTTGGTCATGTAGGGACTGGTGGAAGGGGAGAGGAAGGGCTTGGCTTCCTTCGGGTCGGTAGACCAGTAGAAGCCCCACTGAGCTACAAGCTCCTCCGGCTCCTGGGTATAGATTGTGGAGTCATAGGGCTGAAGAAGCTTGACTGCATTTCCCTGGGGGGATTTGCAGACATACCCGGCCTTGTAATTGAGATACTGCCTCGTGGGGTCAAAGTCAGGAAGGAAGGCTCCCTCTGCCACAACCTCAGTACCAGTCATCTCAGGAGCTCTCTCTTGAAGAGACTGAGCGGCCAGCTTTCCAGCCTTACGAAGGGTAGACAGAACCAGCTCTTTGTCAGTCATACTTCGTTCACTCCTTCCCTAATGGCCTTGGCCATCTCAGCATAGGGGTCTTCCTCAGGTTCGGGCTCAGGCTCAGGTTCTGGCTGGGGGGGAACTTCTTCCCACCACAGAGAGCTTAGGTCAGTCATGAGGAGGCCTTCTCCCGGAGGTATGGTCTCCACTTCCATAGTAGGCTCCCCCGGGGGAATCTGAGAGGGGTCATAAATCAGGAGAGCCCTTCCATCATCCAGTCTTGCTACGGTTATCATAGGGCAGGAACACCTCCAAACTCAATACAAGGACCAAAAATGAAGATACCAGAGGATATATTAAGACCTATCCAGACCTGGTCTCTCAGGGGGATGGAAATAACCTGAGCCATACCGCTTGGGGAGAAACCATTACTGGTAAATCTCATATTTACTACTGCCAAATAACTACCCAGGACAGATGTACTTAGATTATTGGGGTCTATCCTGCGATTGCCATCACTGGTATTATTATAGGAACCTACCAGAGTTCCCCCCAGGACAGTCAGGACGAGATTGCCCCAACTAACCGTGGTCTCAGACACTTTACTATGGGTAGTGGTGGAGTATTTTTTGAGGCCATAAGTGCTTGGCCCTGTTTGGTTGTAGGTATAGAGATAGTTCCCAAGAACTACCATACTGCTAGCTCCTTGTGCGTCTTGACCTGAGAAAGTGTCCATTTGAGTGGCATCTCCAGAAGAAGAGACATGAACCAACTTCCCGGACCGAGAAATGGGGAACACATTATTCGAGCCAATGGAAACAGAGAGGAAGAAGTCATTTCCATTTTGAGCCAAACAGTAAGTGGGGTAATAAGAACCCGAGGATAATGTTGTCTCATAGCAGATGCTCAGGTCTTTAGTGGTTTTGTTGTACTTGTAAATCCAGAAAGAATTAGCTGAACTGTATGTATTAGAGATTCTTCCGATGAAGGCCCAGTCACCCGACTGTTTGAAGGTAGGACTGCCAGGAGCCATAAAACGTTCCCCCGAGAACGAAGAGAAACTCTTCACTTGTGTAGGGGCTCCACTGGGTTTCCACTCATAAACCAATATCTGGGAGTCTCCCGAGGAAACAATGAAGATGTCCTCATCACAATAGAGGGGGGAGTAGTTTCCACTGATTGAACCATAGCTCTTCTTCACCAGGTCGAAATAATACAACGTGTTAGATAGGTTAAAAATAGCCCTGGTACAGTCGGGGGAAAATAGGGGAAAACTACCTAAAGGAACAGAGTTAGAGCCAGATGAGGGGGGAGGAGAAGCAGCTATAAACTCCATTATAGGAGTATACAATCTAAGGTCCCCGCTGGTATTCTTGACCTTTCCAAGGTCCCCCAGCTTAGTATTGACCTGGGAGATACTCTGGTTCACCCCTTGAAAGTCTTCCTCTACCTCGGTCTTAAAACTTGAAAGGTCATTGGAGACCCCCTGGATGAGGTTGAGCAGATTGCCTGCCACATCATCCCCGAGCTGACTCTTGACATCCTCGAACCACTCATCGAAGGAAGCCTGAGCAGCCGTAAGAAACCCCGAGATGTCGAACTGGTCGATGAGACCGGTTACGATACCACAGCGGTTGGGGTCCGGCCTCATGTCTTTGATGGCCTGCTGGGTAATGTTTCCAGCACCAGCAGCCACAGTGATTTGGGCCAGCTCCAGCTCCCACACATCAGCATCTCGCTGAAGGGTAACAGCCTTGGGAGAAGCAGCAGCAGTGCCGGACCGAACATAGAGTTTCATGTCCCGGTCGGTGTTGTTCAGGGCCATGATGATAGAGTCGATACGGGGCAAAGAGGGATTGGCCACAGGAACAGCAATGACCTCATCCATGTTGTCAGGCACAGTGAGATAGTGGCCCTTAATCCACCCAGTGCCCGGGGTCACCTTAACCTTCATGGCCACAGGCTCCATGGCCAGTACGTTGAGCGAGGTAGAAGGCTGACCAAAGACTCCATCTCCGACCAGCAGAGCCCAGTAGTGGGAGAACTCGGCCGAAGAGTAAACTCGGTCGTAGTTACCACTGCCAAGGTCTACGGCATCGAAGAAGCCATAGGTATAGCTCATGTCAAAGTCCTCCTTTTGAGTTTATTTGCCAGGGTAGGCTGTTGGTAGCCGAAGGTCAACTGGAGAGTTTGACCATCAGTGTCATACCCCAGTTCTACAGCAGTAACTATGGCGTTGGCTCTCACCTTGAGTCTTTGGTCATATACAGTGACCAGGTCTCCCAAGAAAAAGTCCACCCCATACTCATAGCCAGTCACTCCGAAGGTACGAATAGTAGCTGAGAAAGTTTGAATGTCCTTGTATTCCTCCAGGGAGGTCTTGCCCCGCTCCTGGAGCATAGAGGTATACTCATCAGCCGGAATAGTACCCCCGCCTTCCTTCTCAGACTGAAGGTCTCGAGCATCCACAAAGACCTCTCTCCGGTCTAAGCCTGTGGAAGTTCCTACCTCCACGACCTTTCTGTTGGCTCCGGAGTCTTCTCCAGCCACATAGGCCACATTCCTGAAGTCTGCTTTGTTGTGAGAATAGCCAGACTCAAGGATGTCATCCAGGTCGGATGAGAAGTATACTGGGTGGACCACAGATTGGTCGATGGTTCGGTCAGTTCCTTGTAGAACTTTGAAGATTAAGGACTTGGTTCTAGGATTGAAGGAGACCTTGAAGCCCAGGCCATTAGCCTGAGCCAGCTCCGAGGACTGGCTAAGTACATCCCCACCAGTCTTTTGGAAAGAGACCTGAGCTCCAAGGTTGTCTCCATCGGAGTCTATACTGAGGAAAGAGACCTTCCTCTTGGTGTCTGTGGGATTGACCAGAGTAGTGTCTACCATCTTGTTGATGGCAGCTCCAGCCTTCCCAGTAAAGGTGAAAGCCGGGTACAGAGTCCTTCTCTCAAGAATACACTCGAGCAGCCTGCCCTGGACATGAATGGTCTCTGTACCCTCCTCATCGACCTCAAGCTCCTTGAACTCGATGATGCCCGCGGTGTCATGTGTTCCTCCCAGCCACACGAAGTAGTCCTCCCGAAGGAGTTCTGCATTCTGGTCGTTGAGAGGACACCAGAGTTCGAAGCTCCCGGCTTCCGAGAACTTCTCCCCCCAGTTGAGTCCAGTTAAAACGTCGACAGCCCCTTGAGGGGTGATGGAGCTGTCAAACACATATACAGTTATCGGCTTCATCACTGCACCTCCAAGAGCTTAGGTGTAAAGGTCACACTGGCAGACAGGCCATCTACCCCTTCATCCGCGTCGTACTTCAGGACGTTGACCCCCCTGTACATCTGGAGCCAAGTGGAGTCCCAGTCCCAGTACTTGAAGTAGTTCTCAGTCTGGCCATCGTGATAACCTCTTACGTACTTGTTACCACTCACGGTCGAGACCGTAATGGTCTCTCCCGGAGTGATGGTCTTGTTGATTTTTACGAACTCCTGAGTTCCCACATGTAGTAGGCTTGGATTGACCACAGTGGTATTGCAGGAAAACTCGATGACCATGCCAGTGTCGATGTCTCCGTCGTTGACAATCGTTGCCAGCAGGTCCGGTTGTCTCAGGCCCAGAATGATGCCCTTGCCCTGTGGAATAATCAGGGGGAAATGAAACTTGGGCAGTATCGAGGCAATCTGAGCCAAGATGCCACTCTTAGTTGAGAACATAGGGTCTGCACAGGTCCCTTGGATGAGGAACTGACATAAGACCTCATTATTCTCCTCGTAGGGAGTTGCATACTTGATGGAATAGTCGGGCTTGAACCGAAGCACATACTGGTCGAACAGAGTGAGCTCCAGTTCATGCTGTGGGTTGACCAGGCGATTGAGGACAGTCATATTGTCCTTCATGTCATCAAAGTTCTCTCCGATGACCCATCCAGGAATGCTCACCGCCCGCTCCTCCAGAGAGGTGCTGTCGATATACACTCCTACCTGGTTTACGTACTTATAGCTGTGGTGACTTCCCTCGACAGTGCCGAGGTCAATCTCACCGAGCACCCAGTCACTGGTTGTCTTGTCAATCAGGATAGACTGATTGGTGACCAGGTTCTTGAGAGTAATGGACTCAATCAAGTGCTATCCCTCCTTAGAAGTCCAGTGCTAGTTGCTGAGCGGTCTTCTTCATCAGCTGAGCCGCCTTTGTGGGGGTGACAGCCACAGGGCTATTGAAGATGTAGGTAGCTCCAGCTGCAGCAGCACCAACGGTCTTACTGATGGCCCTACCCACACGAGAGCCAGAAGAGGACGAGGAAGAACTAGAGCTCTCAGCACTCTTGGTCGTAATTTCCTCCTGTCGTTCCTGCTCCCTCTGCAGTTTCTTCAGGGCCTCAATGTATTCATAGATACTTTCGGCCAGGTCTTCATAAGCCTCAGCCTGCTCTCGGATAGTCTCCAGGATTTGCAGACTCTCCTTACGAATAATCGTGAAGGACTGGGCAATGTTAGCCCACATGGAAGCCAGGTAGGCAAATGCGGTATTGATGAGTTCAACCACAGAATAGAGCTGGCTGAAAAGTGTGGTTAGATTGGAGACCATATCCGAGTAAAGGGTGATGTTGTTCTGGTCATCCTCACCCCAGATGGACAGGGCCGGAATACTGTCATTGGCAGTCTCGACCAAAGTCACGAGGGTCTGGGTAACTTCATCGAAGGTCTCCTTAATTCCACCGACTAGACCTCCACCGAGTTCGTAGGAAGCCTGTTCGGCAGCCAGCTTAGACTTCTCCCCAAACAGCTTGATGTACTCATCCAGCTCTGTATCAGTTAACTGGGTCAGGGCCTTGATGTCACCAGCTGCCTGAGGGCCGAGGTCTCTCAGTTCTTCCAGTAGGTCTCCAGATACCCCTCGCTTCTCCAGGCTCAGCATGTCCTGCTGCCATCCCTTGAAAGCCTCAACCTGACTCTTCAGGTTGTTGAGAAGGTCCTTGCCACTGTTTTCCTGTTTGACCGTAACTTTATCGAAGAGACCAGCAAAAGACCTCAGGCTCTTGGCACGAGACTCTAGGTTGGACTTGTACTCCTTAAGAGCTTGTTCCTGAGCCTTTCTCTCTTCCTCGATAGCCTTCTCTCTTGCCTTGGCCGCTTCTTCCTCAGCCTGGACCTGCTTCTTGAGCAAATCCTGCTGAGCCTTGTAAAGGTTTTTCTCCGCCTCCTGCTGTTCCTTGGCCTGGAGATTACGTCGGTTGACCACACGCTCCCAGGCCTCCACAACCTCTTCAGCAGAAAGTCTGTTGTAGTAGACCTCCTGCTCAATCCAGTTCTTGGAGTGTTCATACGCCTCCTTAGAAGCATTCTGGCGGGCCGTATAGATGTTCTTGTTGACCTGCTCCAGTTCCTCACCAGCCAGGCCTCCGATGGACTTCAGCTGCTCCCAGAAGGCCAGCTCGTCCTTAGCTGCCAGCTGGTTGTAGAACTTCTTGTCGTTTACCCACTTAGTAGAGGTGTCCAGGATAGCCTTGGACAAATCCTCCGCAGTCTTGATGACCTGGCCTTGGCCATCCTTCAGGCCCACAGAGAGGCCCTTGGTCAGCATGAGACCCTGTTCAATCATTTCTGTGGAGGGGGAGTGGATGCCGAAGACAGACTTGAAGCCAGAGATAACACTATTGCCGAAGGACTTGATGCCACCCAGTAGGTTACTCAGAGCCCCCATGATACCATTCTTGAGACCATTGATCAGGTTACGACCAATCTCCAGCATCTTCCCAGGGAGGGAAGTAAAGGTGTTCACTATGCCGTTGATTACGTTGGTAGCTGCGGTCTTAGCGGCACTCAACATGTTGGTGCCCCAAGTCCTGACAGAATTGATGGCGTTGGTCAAGAAGGTCTGAATACGACTCGGGAGAGTCTGGAAGAACTGAACTACACCCTTGATGAAGTTCTGTCCTGCCTGCCGAGCAGAAGTCAGCAGATTGCTTGCCCAGGTTTGGATATTGCTTAGTGCCTGGGAGATGAAGTTCCGGATATTGCCGGGGAGTTGCTGGAAGAAGTTTATGATGTTGGTGAGGAAGGTCTGTCCAGCCTCGATGGCCTTCTGCCCCAGGCTTACCACAAAGTTAGCGATATGACCCAAGACCTGGCCGATGATGAAGCCTATGTTCTCTGGTAGGTTGGAGAAGAACGAGACCACCCCATCAATGAAACTTCTGAATGCGTTGGAAATGTTGGTGCCCATTGTGGTGAAGAAGTTGAGGATATTGTTCCATGCGTTGGAGAAGAAGTCCACAACACTTTGCCACAGTTCTTGCCAGCTGGTACCAAACCAGCCGAGAATGACATTCACCAGGTTGCCCAGAGTAGTGAGCACGTTTTGAATTGTGGAGATGATACCATTCCACAGAGAGGAGAAGATACCAGTGACCCCTTGCCAGAAGGTGTCCCAGTCTCCAGTGAACAGGCCCTTGAATGTGTCGAAGAGGCCAGTGATGACCCCGAACACAGTCTCGAGGATGATGCCTATCTGCTCGAAGGTCCCTTGGAACAGAGGTCCGAGCAGATTGCAGAACTCCGTCCAGACAGCACCAAGTACCTGAGTGAGGCTCTCGAAGTTAAATCCCAGAGAGTTGATACGCTCCAGAAGGCCATCAGCAAAGTTACTGAAGGACTCCTTGATACCGTTCCAGGCCTCAATGATACCATTCCGAAATTCCTCGTTCGTATCCCAGAGGGTCTTAAAGGCCCCTACGAGCGTCGCTATGGCCGCCACAACAGCTATGATGGGTCCTAAGACAGCCCCCACCGAAGTGCCTGCTGCAGCCAGTCCAGCGGTCCATGTAGACCAGGCACCAGCAGCCTTAGTGACAATACCCATGATGGACCCGATAGCAGAGGACACCTTGCCCAGGATGAGCAGCAGAGGTCCAAGAGCAGCAACCACACCAGCGATTGTTACAATCATCTGGAGGGTCTCGGGACTCATGGAGGAGAGCTTGTTCACAAACTCGGTGATTTTCTCTACCACAGCAGTGATAGCCGGAGCCATGACCTGCTGTAGTCTAATTGCGAGGGTCTCGATAGAGCCCATCATTTCTTCAACGGAGCCTTTGGTGTTGTCGAGCATGGTCTCTGCCATTTCAGCAGCAGCCCCATCACAGTTCTCGAAGGACCCGGTGAGGGACCTCAACTCCTCAGGACCCCGCTCCATGAGGGCCAGCATACCAGACAGAGACTCTTGGCCGAACAGAGTAACCAGGGCATTATTTCTCTGCTCCTGGGTGAGTCCAGCCATACCGGTCTCCAGCTGTTCGATAATGCCATTCAGGGGGAGCATGTTGCCCTGAGCGTCGTAGAACGACAGGCCCAGTTCCTCCATCTTGGCCAGCATGACATCGGTGGGTTTAGCGAGTCGGGACAAAGCACCACGTAGAGAGGTGCCTGCCTGAGAGCCCTTGATACCAGCATCGGACATAATGCCGACAGCAGCAGCGGTCTCTTCCAGGGACTGCCCCATGGCCTTGGCCACAGGAGCAATGTACTTCATCGCTTCACCCATATCCTCAGTCTGGGCGTTGGTGCGGGCAGCAGCCTCAGCAAATACATCGGCCACATGACCAGCATCGGAAGCCTCCAGGCCGAAGCCACGAATCGCCGAAGCAGCAATCTCAGAGGCCGTACCTAACTCAGCTCCCGAGGAGGCGGCCAGGTCCAGAAGACCAGGCATGGCAGACATAATCTCTTGTGTGGTAAAACCAGCACTTGCCAGGTTCTCCATGCCTTCAGCAGCTTCACCAGCCGAGAAGGCTGTGGTAGCACCGAGGTCGATAGCCTGGTCAGTCAGGGCCTTAAGCTCATCGCCTGTAGCCCCAGAAATTGCCTGGACTCTGGACATCTGAGCCTCGAAGTCACTGCCCACCTTCATGACCGCAGCTCCCACACCAACCAACGGCAGAGTTACGGACTTCGTAAGTGAGCCTCCCACAGCAGACATTGCCGCACCTGTAGCACTGAACTTGTCAGCAGCTGTGGCAGACTCATCTCGAAAGGTTTGGAGGTCAGCCAGAGCCGACTTGAAGCCGGACTGAAAGCCACTGGTGTCGAGCATTAAGTAACCTACTGCGGTACCTACATCAACCAAAAGTCCTCACCTCCTTAAGTGTAGTTAGCGTAGAGCTCGGAGAAGCTGGAGAACTTCTGTTGGAAACGAATTTCCTCACCGCTCTCCAGCTTATCCAGAATGAGACCACAGGCTTCGTCGAAACAGAAGGCCGTGTACTCATCCTCTAAGTTTAGGAGCTCCGACGGGAGGCGGTTAAACCTCTTCGCCAGTTTTATCAGGCTGATAATTCTGGGGCTTCGGACGAAAGTTGTCCAGGGCCCGAACCCCTCTCTGCGTGTAGTTGAACAGGAACATGTACTGTTCATCAGTCAGCTCCACGCCTGCCTCACGCAGCTCCTGATAGGTCGGCTCCACGAAGCAAGCCTCGCAGATGACATCCAGGACAGAGAAGACATCCTTGAGAGCCTCAGGCTTCTTCTTGTCCACACCAGCGCCAGCGAACAGGTTGTTCGCAGTGAGCAGGAGGGAGTTCGGGATTTTGTTGGCCTTAGCCAGGGCCAGCATAGAGGGCCGCTTAATGCGAGCCACAAAAGGCTGGTCCTCAGAGAAGGCCGGGAGCTCGATAATCTGACCGGCTGCGTACTGTCTCAGCTGGTCGAGGGAAGTGATTTTCTGTTCCATGGTTTACTCCTTCCTTAGCCCCCGACGGTGGGCAGCGTGTCCACATAGGAAATGACATAGGGGGCCTCCCCGGAATTGGGGGAAGAGTTGATGACATACTCCGGGGCCCGGAAGGCACCATCCTCAGAGCTCAGAGCCACAGGGGTGCCCTGGCAGTTGGGATAGGAAATCTTCTCATAGCCAGTGATGAGGCCGGCAGCATCGTAGATGGCGGTGTAGGCGTTCAGGGTGAAGGGAGTACCCTTCTCACCGGAGCCAGCCACCGGGGGAGTGTAGGACTCCACACCAAAGCCGGCGTCTGTGGTAGTGGCCGGCTCGGAGTGCTCCTCATCGGCCCAGTACTTAATGGTGCCGCCCTGCAGGATTTTCACCAGCTCGGGGTTGAACACGTTGTCGGTCAGAGTAATCTGGTTGCCAGTCAGGGTGGAGACAGCCGGCTTCTGAGCCCGCAGGATACCCTTGACCACCAGCTGTACGGGGTCCTCCTCGTTGACCTGAGGCTCAACGGCAATCTGGCTGGCAGTGTCGAAGGCAATCTCGTCCCCGCCTGCGACCTGGGCGGTAACCATAGCCACATCGATAGTGGGAATCTCGTGACCCTTTTTGATAGCCATGTTTAGTCCTCCTTAAGAAATGATTTTCCGGTAGTTTCGGTATTGGACGCTTACCATGTGGGCCTTGACCGACTCGTCGTAGAAGGACTGGGTCTCCGTATACGTGGGCATAATCATGGGGGCCATGCCACGCATCGAAGTCTTGACCTGCTCCACAAACTCAGCGAGTGTGCTGAAGTGGTCCTTAGGCACATAGCACATGATGTCGTAGTAAGTCACTGTGCTAGAGAAGCCAGTGAGTTTTGTGGTAGTGGCATCCTTCACCACCACATAAGGGGAGGTGCACTCCCCGACCTTCTGGGCCGGGAAGTAGACCTCGAAGCCCTTATCCTTGAGAAAGACATAAATGTCTTGAATACGGGTATTCTCAGCCACACTATCCCAACCTTTCCAGGAGTCCCTGGAAGCCCTCCATAATCTCACTTGTGTTCGCCAGGATAGTGGGCTGGATGATAGCGAATCGCTTCTCATGTGCCAGCTCCAACCAGATACCATAGTTCACACCGTGGGCAAGCCTGAGCTTGTAGCCATTGGCCACGGTCAGGGCAGTGCCAGTGAGCCTCTGTCGGGCATGACCTGTTCGGTCTGTCCAGGGGGCCTTGTCTCTTGCGTAGTTCTGCAGCTTAAGGGCTGCTGTCTCAGCGTACATCCTGATGGCTGCCTGAGACCTGTTCATGAGGGAATTGAGTCCACTCTCCAAAGAGGAAGCATCCAGCTTGAAACCACTGCTCACTTGAGGACCACCTCCAGGGAGATGTCACAAGCCAGCTTCAGCTTCTCCATGTCTCTTGTCCCAGTGACCTTGTACTCCTTCCCGTCGATAGTCACAGACATGCCATGTTTGACTTTCTGAGCATCTTCGGTCCGACAGAAAATCCAGGTATTGAGCTTCGAGACCACAGTTCCTGCATCGGAAGCTGTTTGACTGATGTAGGAGCTATTCTCATGGTAGACCCCAGGGATGTCCACAGACTCAACTTCGCCTGTGGGTTCTCCGAACTTGTTCTCTCCAGGCTTGGTGAAGGTGTAGACCCTACCCCACCTCTTGATGAACTGATTGATTTTGTAAATCTCCAGTCGAGCAGAGTGGTCCATCAGCCTCCACCTCCCAGGACCCCCGAATGGAAGGGCCTGTACTGGGAGGCCAGTCTCCGGAAGTACTTGCTGGTGTCCGAGGTGTTGAGACCACTGATGGAGAGGGTGGTGTCTTCAGCCTTAATCAGCAAGCACTGATAGGCTGCTCCTCTTACCTCACCCGAGTTCTCACTCAGGTAGAAGTTCAGCTGGTCATCCGTAAAGAAGGGAATGTCATCCTCTCGAAGAATCATCTTCAGAGTTGCCAGTGCATCCACAGTCATCCCCTCCTTACTTCTGATGAGCCTTGATAGCCTCCATGAGCTTCTTCCGGCCCTTCAGGTCCTTGGTCTGAATGCCCAGCAGGGAAGCATACTGCTTCAGCTCATCATCAGACATTTTGTTGAGGGTATCTTCCTCCCCCATATTGGCCTCCTGAGGCTCCGTAGAGGCCTCCTGGCCTTCGGGGGTGGAGTTACTACCCCCCTCCCCAGAAACGTCCACAGCGGGCGCCTGAGGGGCTGCTACGGTGGTTTCCTCCACAGGAGACCAGCCAGTAGCTTTGTAGATGGCCTTATATGCCCCAGAGGTTACCTCCAGGACCCGGCCGCCTTTGGAAATCTTAACCATGGTGTACCTCCTTCCAGAGTAAAGTAATGGTGTAGGGTGCTGATGATAGTCTCACCAGACACCACTACACCAGTTTGAAGGTTGCTGGACCGTTTAAGGGTTTACATCGAGAATGTAGACCTGGTCAGCCACAGGGAAGGAGGGCAGGGAAATCATGGTGACCTTGGTCTCCACGTTCACGGGGTCGGCCTTCTGGATAGAAGTCACGGCCACGCCCACATCGGTGATGGCCACGTTGGCAGCAGAGCCGCCCAGCAGGTCAGACTCCTCAGGAGTGGTGCCGAACCAGGTGTTGCCCAGGGCGCCGGAGGGGAACAGGACGAAGGTGTCAGCCGGCACGAAGGGAGTGGCAGCCTTGGAGTCGTTGTTGTAGCGCTTGGAGTACACCACAACCTCGATGCCATACTGGTCCATCAGGTACTGCTTCAGCTGGCGGTCGTTGAAGACCGTCTGGTCGTTGGCCTCCTTGAAGTCGTTGTTCTTCAGCATGCTGTTCCAGGTCTTGCGGTCACACAGAGCCCGGGTGGGACGGACGCCGGTGTCGTCCTCGATGAGGTCCAGACCGGTCAGGATGTCAGCACCGATGTCAGCAGCAGGGTTGCTCCAGGCAGTGGTGACAGTCACCTTGTGAGTGGCCGGCATGCCATAGTCGAAGTCGAAGTCCTGGCCGTTGGCAGTGATGGAGATAGCGCCGGTGGTCAGGGCCATCATGCGCATCTGCTCACGACGGGCAGCAGCACCTTCCAGCAGAACAGTGTTGTCGTTGAAGATACGGTTGAGCACAGCGTCGATGTACGCAGTGTTGCCGGTCTCCAGGACCATGTTCAGCTGCTGGCGCAGCTCCTCATCGATGTACAGAGACTCCTTGAAGAAGGGCATCTCAGCAGACAGCCGGTCGAAGCCGATGCGAGCACGGGGAACAGCACCAGCGTCGAAGGCAGAGGGCTTCAGGACCACAGGCAGACCGGCGGAGCCCTTAATCCACTTCAGGTCGAGGCCCAGCTTCTTCTGAGAAGGGAACAGGGTCTCACCCAGGTAGGGAGCACGGTCCTTGGTCAGAGTCTCCCAGTAGGAGACCATCTCTGTAGCATTGACAAAGTCGAAAATGGTAGGCATATTCGTTCCTCCTTAGTTATTCTTGTGGTGTGGGACTTAGTTGTCCTTCAGAAACCAAATCTGGCCGGCCAGCTCGGTCTTACGGGTAGCCGTAATCAGGCCCGCAGTGGCAGAGTCCAGGCGGTCCAGATTGACAAAGCCCCAGATGAGCAGGGTGCCGTTGGCGTTGCCATCGGTGATGTCCACATCATGCAGCAGAACACCCACAGCCGGAGCAGTGGTGTCAGCAGCAGCCTTGAAGGCAGTGCCACGAGTAGCCAGGTCGCCGTTCAGGGGAGTGCCGGCCTTGACCACCTTGCGGCCATCCACAGTGACAGAGGCCATGGTCGAGTCGACCAGGACGGAGACGGACATCTGATTCTGCACATTGAACAGAATCTGCTGAGGAGCCGCCAGGGTCTCCTTCTTGATACCGGGACGATTGAACATAATTGTTGTCCTCCTTCTTAGTTTTCAAAGTAGGGATTCTTGGAAGTGCTCTTGGCAGTCTGAGCGCCCAGTCGAGCTCCCAGGCTACCCTTCTTGTCGGGGTCGCCCTTTCGCTTGAAGCCAGACCCGCCTCCGGTGCCCTTGTCACCAGAACCGGAACCACCTTCCCCGAAAAAAAGCGAAGTACTTGGTGTCTTCCTTCATCTCCTTGACCACAGCAGCCAGGTCCTTGTCATCAGAGACCTTGGTCATAGCCAGAGTGATGACATCATCCAGATACTCCGGCTTGCAGCCAGCAGACAGGACCTCCACCTTGGCCTCAGCCAGCAGAGCACGTTTCTCAGCCTCGGCCTTGGCCTTCTGCTCAGTAGCCAGGGCCTCCCCAGCCTTCTCAGCAGCGGACTTGTCCTTGTCCAGAATTTCCTTGTACTTCGCCAGGCCCTCCTTGGCAGACTTGGCATCTTCCACACCAAGCTCCTTGAGCAGGGCCTTCTTGGCCGACTCCTTCTCTGTCTTCATCAGGCGGTTGACTTCCTCCTGAGTAAAGGTCTTCCCGGACTTGCCACCGGTACCCTCACCACTGCCGCCTTCTCCGCCTTCGGAGCCGCCTTCAGAGCCTCCGGTACCAGAGTCCCCACCAGCGCCACCTTCAGCAAAGAACTGCAGGCCAATGTTCTTGAGGGTGTTCTTCTCTTCGTTGCTCAGCATCATGAGCTCCTTTCCCCAGGGAGACAGCCCTGGTCTGTAATACCTCAGTTGTTCTTTATAGCGTCTGCACCTGAGTAAAAAGACATACAAAAAGAGAACCGACCTTTGCAGGTCAGTCCTCCTTCTTGTACTGTGGACAGCTTTCTCCCTTGGTCATAACTCCCAGAGGTTTCATTCGGGGATACGGGAACTTTTGACAGCTTCCCTTGGTGTAGGGATTGGAGTAGATAGTCCCGTCGTCCCGGTAGATACAGTCTTTGCAGACTATGTCTTCTCCAGGGGAGATGGCCCTCCAGTCAGAGTTGTTTGCCAGGTTACCCTCTGCCATCTTCAGCACCTCCTATTCAGTTTGTACTTACATTATACCACAGGGAGGAAGGTTTGTAAATAGGTACTACTTGCCTTTGTGGGTTTTTCCTTCGGGGAGAGGGTCCTGGCCGACTACCTCCATGTCGAAGTACCACTGGCTTCCGGACTTCTCCACTTTGGTGATGCGGTAGGAAGTGCCCCGTTGGATAATCATCTCAGACTCACTACCGAAGGAGGACTGTTCAGAAATACCGTCCCAGTTCCTCTTGGCCCCATTTCCATAGTGGGAGAATGGTTCGGCATAGAGCATCTGAGTTCCAGCAGGAGCATACACGTTGAACACGTTTCCCCCGAAGCCTTTACCTTTGGCCGTAGCTGTGGAGGTGAAGGCATCATCAGTAAAGACCTTGCCCAGAATCTCCTTCCTGAGCTCAGCCTCACTGTAGGAAGACAGGTCCCGGGGCAGCCCCAGGAAAGCAGTAGAGCCGGAGTTATCCACACCCCTCTGCAGCCACATGTCAAAGTCGTATGTAGACTTGGAGATGAGTTCAGTCAGGCCCTGCAGCTTACCCCTATAGTCTCCTCGAGTGTTCCAGCTTCCACCACTACGCAGAGGACCATTGAAAGGACCAGAGCCCCAGGTGTAGTGGTAGGCTCCTTCTCTCTGTTCTTCTGTGGCCTCTCTCCAGACACGACCACACTGCTCACGAATCTTCTTATCAGCAGCTTTGGAAGACTTGGCCCACAGGGCCTTGTCCTTTCGTTCCTGGGAGTAGGCCCCGGTCATCATGTCTCGCTTCAGGTTGGAAGTAGGCTTGGGGATGTTCCACACCATCTGCTTCTCGATGGTAGCCAGGTTAGCTTCATACCAGGACTGCATGAGTTGGAAAGGATGTTCCTTCCCGTGCAGGTTCAGCTGGTCGAAGAGTTCCTTCTTCTGGGCAGAGCTCAGCGAGTGAGACCACTCAGTAAAGGACTCCGGGGGCTTTTCAGGAGAGAAACCAGTACCACCCAGCCACTTGGTCTGCAGGTCGTTGAACACTGGCTTGAGTTCCTGTTTGCCCCCTATCATGGAGCCATACCAGGCATCCAACTCAGGGTCTTCTGCACCGTTGGCCCAGTCACCCAGGCGTTCGGCCACAGAGTTCATGTTGCCAGTGAGCTCAGCGATGAACGTACACATACCATTCGGATGGTCCAGGGGAAGGTCATCGGCTGAATACAGTTGACCATCACGTTCATTGCAAATTTCACAGGTACGATGAGTATGGGCCGACCTCCACCTGTAGCCCTTTACGAAGGGATTGAACTTGGTGGAGGCCAGCAGGGATTGTTGATAGGCATGGGAGACCATCGTTCTTGCCAGTCTCTGAGCATTGTAGTCCACCTTCTTCGAAGTACCAGGATAGACCTTGGACCAGTTCCACTCTTTCCTGGCAGAAGGATTGACATACTTCTCCAGGTCCTTGGCAATCTCGTAGGCAGACTTGTTCGCAGCCACACCTGCAGCCACAATCTTATCAATGTCATGGGCATGTTTCTGGGACTCCCCCCAGATGGCCTTGCTGAGTGTCCAGCCACCCCCGTACAGTTTTCCTGTGGAGAGCAGAGCCACTATGTCCTTGGGGACAAAGCTGTAGGCCCCTTCGATTTTCAGACCGACCTTCTTCAGCCAATCATCATTCGCTTGGACCACAGTGGAGGCAGTGTCCTGCATGCCCTTCTTGATTTGCTTCTCCAGTCCCTCACCCAGAGACTTGTACTCCGCCTTGAGCTGTTTGACCAGCTTGTTGAGATAGGTCTTCTTCAGGGACTGAGATGTGGTGCCTTCTCCCTGGAGGGGGAGAGACTCCATCTGTTTCTTGAGGTCCAGATATACTTGGCGATAGAGTTTCGAAATCTCTACCTCCTGCTCTTTGGTGATGGTCAGTCTGGCCTGCTCACCATCTTGCAGATTGATACTGGCCATACTCCATCACCCCCTGTCACTGAGCATTTGCCACGATGTCCTTAGCGGAGCCTTCCAGGGCCACCAGGACCGTGAGGAAGTCCTCCACAGTCATACCCAGGAGAACTGCTTCTACGGCTCCAGCGGGCGTTCTAATGGCCACCAGGCCCTTTCTGATGATTTCTCTGGTGCCATCGGAGTAGTGGATGGTGAAGTCAACCGCTTCAGGTTTCTTCCCCAGTGTCTCCACCTTCCTCACCCCCTTCGTCTCCTTCGTCTTCCTGGCCCTCATCCTGCTGGCCGAACTGTCCAGTCGGGGGAGCAGTGGAGAAGCTATCCTCCAGAAGCTCCCTCTCTCTGGCAATCTGTTCCAGCTCAGCATCGGCTTCCTCATCGTTGAGGTTACGCCACTTCTTCATGTAGGCCTTACGAGACATGGTCTGCCCAGCCACTTCGGCCAGGTCGATGGTCTTCTCCTCAGTCTCATCCTCAGGCAGGGGGTACTGGTTCTCCACCCTGACATCGAACTCCACATCAGGGACAGGCTCCTTCACATAGTGAACAGCAGAGCCAGGGTACAGCTTGGACCCTTCAATGATAATCCGCATGATGTTCTCGATGGCAGGCCTCCAGGCCAGCATCTTCTCATCACAGCGAACAATGAGACCCCAGTAGATAGCCTTCAGAGTCTTACCACTAGAGACCACACCCTTGAGGGCCTCAGGGGAGACATCCGGCATGTCGATACTGTCGAACATACTGGACTTGATACGGCTCAGTGTGGAGGTGATAGCAGAGGTGTAGTTCATGGAGGTCTCCAGAACACCGACCTCACCAGTCACACCATCAGCAGCAGTGTTCTGGTCTGTCTGCAGGTCCCAGAAGGCTCCAGCCGCAATGGACAGGCCCTTGGTGGACTCAGGGTTCATGTCACGAGCCCAGCGTACCGGGTTCATGCCCTGTCTCTCAGCATCCATGTCCGCATTGGACAGGCGAGAGAACCAACCCTCGAAGCTTTCCAGGGAGGCAATCTCGGACTCGCCCAGAAGGTCACCAGTCAGGCCATCGTTCACAATCACTCCGGCAGGAATATAGGTGAACTTGGTTGCCCTGGCGGGGGTAATCTCCTCCACCAAAGTACCATGACCGTCGTAGATAGCCTCTTCAATGTGGCAGTAACCATTCTCCATCCAGTACTTCTTCTTGTAGATGCGCTGGTCGGTCTTGACCTGGTTGTCTACCACAGTATAGAAAGCCACAATCTTAGTGATGGTGTCAGTGTCATCCTCATCGGTCTCGTATACGAACTCCAGAGAGGGGATGAAGTCGACCTTGATGGTCTGCTTCTCCTCGTTGAAGTTCACGAAGTAAGCCACTCTCTTACCGATGAAGCAGTCCTTAGCCGCCTTCAGCAGCTTAGACTTGAAGTGGTTCTTCTCCATGACCCGGTCGACCAGGTTCTGGAGGATGGTGTTGGCTTCCTTAGCAGCCTCGTCGTCCCCATCCATAGGCACGTCTACCCACAAATCAGGAGAACGAGAGAAGAGGAAGCGGGCTTCTTTGTTGACCAGGGTGGACGCCTGCTTGAAGTGAAGGTCGGAAGGAATGTAGTCCCCCTTGGAGCCTTCAGTTTTGAAGTCTGCGCCCCTCTCATAGACCCGATAGTAACCGATAATCTCCTGCATCTCAGCCAGAAGCTGGGAGCCATACAGGCCCTCGAGCTCCATTGAGATGAGACTAAAAGGTACACGCAGAGCATTTGCCACAATATCAACATTCTCGGCCATTGGAAATCACTCCTTTCGACTATAGATTCGCCTCAGCTTCAGGCGTCTTTGGTGGAACAAGGCCTCTTTGTCCTTCTCTGCCTTCTCAGCAGCCTTAAGTGCAGCCAGGTGCTCCTTCCAACGAAGATACCTGATGCACTCACTGTGACCGTTTAAGTGCCTGTCAGGGCAGTCTTTACAGGGAGGGTTCATGCAGCAGCCTCACCACCCTTTCGACTGTTGCGAGGCACCTTCTTCACATCAGCCACAGTGTAGTTGTCCAGGCCATACCAAATAGCAGAGAAGGTGTGGGGGTCGATGTTGAACTCGTCGTAGATGAGCTCTCCATTCTTATCCACAGCATAGGTGAGGTTCTTCAACTCCTTGATGCAGTTCCTGCACTCAGGAGAGCACACGATTTTATGGAAGCGTTTGACCTTCCTCGTGTTCTCCAGTCTGGAGCCTGCCCACTTCCTACACTTTCTCATCCGGAAGCCGGACTGCTGGTAGAAGGTAATGGCCTTCGGCTCAGCAGCATCGGCTATGATTTGTACCTGGTCCATACCGAGTTCAGCCAGCTCCTTAGCTGTCTTGTCATCGGTCATGTGGTTTTTGTAGTACTCCCAGTAGATGTAGAGAATCTTCTTCTCATCATCCACAGCCATACGGACCAGGGCATTGTACGAAGTCTCAAAGCCGAAGTCCATACCGTTGAACTTGAACTTATCAGGAATACCAGCCACCTTGGCAACCACATCCAAATGGGACTTAGCCACTTCGAACTGAGGCAGGACCTTAGTGCCGTTGATACCGAAGTGACCGAGACGAGCGATTCGGTACAGGTCAGGGTCGTAGGAGTTTATCTCATCCAGCTGTTCGATATAGGAAGCCGGCAGGAAGTGATTGTCATCCACAGTTGAGTGGTGGTAGTAGGTGTCCTTGGTCCTGATGATTCGCTTCCTGTAGAGTTCCTCATCATCCAGAATGAAGCGACCCTTATCCTCGTCCTTGAAGAACTGCTTGTAAGTCCAGTTGCTTTTGTCCACAGGGTTCTCCGAGAGGATGAAGTGGATGGACAGAGAAGGATGTCGGGCTCTGCCCAGCAGCTCCTTATAGCCGGAGTACTTAAGCTCAGAGGCCTCTTCTATCCAGATGATGGTCACTCCGTTGATGGACTTCAGCTTGGCAGGTTTGTCCATGCCCTTGAAGATTATCTGGGAGCCGTTCTTGAAGCGTATCTTCATGGGGGACTGAACGAACCGCATCACTGGTTGACCATGATTGTCATCGGTCAGGTGGAGTTCCTCAGCCAGTTCCTCAAACAAGGAGAAGCAGGACTCCCGAATAGTTTCGTAAACCTCACGAATGACCAGGACCTTCCGCTTCTCCTTAATACACTTGAGAATGATTTTGAGGGCGATGTGGTATGACTTGGAGGAGCCGTATCCTCCCACAAGGAAATAGAACTTGGAGTTCCAGTCCCCCACGAATTCTCGGAAGTGTTCATTGACCTCCTTGGTAATCTTGGCCATGTCACACACCCACAATCTCAATCTTCAGAGGTTCATCTCCAGAGTCATCATCGGCAGCCTTCTGCAGAATACGCAGCTTGGCTTCCTTGGCCTGGTCCTCAGGAAGGATACGCAGGTAGGAGGACAGCCTATCAAGGGCCTTCATCTTGTCAGCCATCTTAATAGTGATGCCGTCCTTGCCTTCCTTAATCTCAGTGATGACCTGGCCATCTGTTTGGTTGGACCCTCTGAGCATCACGCCTGCAGCAGACACGTTGACATAGTCGTTCATATCGGCGAAGGCAATCTTGGCCCACATACGAAGGATGTCGATGGTGTCCACAAAAATCTCCTCACAGGCCTCAGCTCTCATCTCCTTCAGGAAGGCCTTGATATGGTCCTGCTTCAAGAGAGTACAGGCGGCAGTATATGCACAGCCTGGACTGTAGCCAGCCCGGATGGCTGCCTGGGTGGCATTCTTGCACTTGAAGAAGTGGTAGCAGAAGTCCTGCTCCCTGTCAGTGAGACCCAGTTCTTCAGCCCTGGTCTTCACGAACTCCTTCACCTTGGGAGAGACCTTGACCTTGTCTCCCTGGTCCTCCATCACGTACTTGTCCCAGTTCTCCTCCTTCATCCACTTACGGATATAGGACTGAGGGACCTTGCCGTGCCGGGACAGGACCTTAGTGCTGACTTCTCCCTCGTGCTCAATATAATAGGTCAGGGCATCATCATGATGTTTCTTGAGTTCCTTGGGGGAGTACTTCTTCACATCATCATCATACTTTTTCTTTTTAGGGTTGGGCACGGTTTCACCAAGTCTGGGCATACCTTCACCCCCTTTCTTGAAAAAAATTGTCGAGAAACACCCACAAAAAGGACCCTGAACCAGGGCCTAAACCCCTGGAACAGGGCCTTTTTGGGGCTTACAGGAGGAAATCACTACTTCCTGACACGTAAATTCTACCACACCTATAAGAAATTGTCCATGATATAAACTCTTGATTTTGTGGCAAGGAAAAAAGGCCACCCTTTTGGGCAGCCCTTTCCCCCTCTACCAACTGAGCATCTACAGTTCAGGGAGCCTTACCTATTTAGGATATACTCCTTGGGTATGCCCACCCTATTGGCCAGGCCAGTGGAGGCAGTCACCCCCTGAACACTTACAGTATACCACACCAGACAGCAGTTGTAAACCACAGAACTCTTGATTTACCCCATCACTGTCTTCTCCAGGTCTACCTCCCTCAGAGGGCAGTCCTTATGTCGCTTGTTCTTGTAGGCCTTCTTCATCTGTTCAGGCTGCCGGGCTTTACAGGCCAGAGAGCAACCCAGGTACTCACACTCCCAACAGTTGTCAGGTATCTTCTCCAGATGGGTCTTGGCTATCACCATCCATCTCACCTCCAAAGTCATACTCCTTAATTCGGTCATCCAAGAACCGAACGTCTCTGGGATAGACCTCATGCACCTGGCCATACTCGTCCTCCACCACAGCCAGGACCATGGAGCACTGTCCACCAGCAGGGCCTCCCCTTAAGGCACTCTCTCCCACAGTCCAGGCACGATGGTCCCAACAGTGGAACAGGTGCTTCTTGCCCTTCACCAGACAGGGCCTCAGCTTCACTACCATTTCAAATCCAGCCATATACAGGCCTCCTTTCCAAAACTATTATACCAAAAGAGAAAGGGGGAGTAAACCCCCTAAACCCTTCAGTCCTTTTTCAAGTAAGGACAGGTTTTGCAGTCCTTGGCCAGTTTGCCAGCCCCAGTGAGTTGGCCCCTACAATACCCACCAGCATCCACGAAGCAGATAGGCTCTCCAGTGTAGGAGTTTATCTTGGAATGGGACAGACTCGTTCTACCCAGCTTCTCCATCTTCTCCCCGACCTGTTCCTCGAATTCGTGCAGGGCAGCCTTGTACTCCTCCTGCTGGGCTTTGGTAGGCTTCACTCCTACAGGACGGTTGTCCTTCATCAGCTGTTTGAGCCCGGTCTTCCGGTTAGAGTCAGACTCAGAGGCTCCACCCTTCTCTCCCCGGTGCAGGTCTTCCAGGTAGCAGGACATCCATCCCTCGAACTTTCCTTCCCTGATGGCACTCTGGGCCTTCTGGGCAATCTCCAGCTCCTCCTCCAGTTTTCGTCTGTCCTTCTTAGACTGGGCTTTGGACAGCAGGCACTGCAGAAGTTTGACCTTCTCCTCCACGTTGGCTATCCTGGCAGGACAGTGGGGGGAGCACTCTCTCTTGTTGAACGCCAGGCAGAGGCCTCGTTGGTCCCTATTAAAGCAAGTAATCTTCCCCATCGTTCATTCACCTCCTTCCTTCGTCGAACGCCGTCGAACGCACGTCATGAGACTCTTGATTTTCTTTGAAGTTGCCTTCGTCGTCGAAGAGCTCCTCGTACCAAGCTTCGACATCCACACCTTTATCCTTCAGTTTGAAGCGTTCCGGATAGAGGTCATCCAGCTCGTAGAACTCCCGCATCCGAAGATGCTCCTTCATCATAGCCACATAGAACTTCTTCAGTCGAGTAGCTCCCCAGCCGTAGCATTGATGCAGTGTCCACAGGACCATCGTATCGATGTCCAGCTGATACTCCTTGTCCTTGGCCAGAATCTGCTGATTTATCTCATGCATCATCGCCTCCCGACCGACTCCCTGAGTGGCAGCTCTCCCTATCTCAGAAGGCTTCATCAGGAGCACTGGCTCCTTCTTCGTCTCCAGTCCCTGCTTCTTCAGCCTTCTTCGCTCCTGCCGGTTCACCCAGAGCCACCTCCTTGGCCTTTCTTCTCAGTTCCTCAAGCTTTCTGTCCGAATCATCGATGCAGTCCCTGCAGCATCTCTGGACAGCCTCGTAGTAATCCCTGTTGTCGGTATAGAACTCAATCTTGTAGCTCTTCTTACCGTTCTCCATCAGGTTCTTCGTGTTAAACCCTGTCATTGTCTCAGTCTCCTTTCATGTACTCCCAGTCCTTCAGAGAGATCATCTTCTCCCGGACGAGCTTATCAATCACTTTTCCAATGTTGTCCCCATACTTCATCATCTTGGCCAGTTTATGCAAATTCCACAGAGTCTGGGGAGTGACCCTGCATGCCAGCCTTCTTAGACTCTTCATGTCATAACCTCCTGGTCGGTAGCATCCAGATGAACCACAGTGATGCCGGCAGACTTCAGCAGGTCCAGTCCGGTAGTGTCCCTGTACTCCTTCATGTAGACCAGCTTCTTGATGCCACTGTTGACAATCACCTTGGCACAATTGATGCAGGGAGACATGGTGCAGTACATGGTGCAGCCTTCCACAGCCACCCCAGCCCGGGCAGCAAAGGCGATGGCGTTAGTCTCAGCATGCAGACTCCTGGTACAGCCAGGGCCCATGCACTCAGGATGTCCCTCCTCCCCTCCAGTATACTCAGGCCAGGTTTCAGGTTCATTCGGGTACACCTTAAGCCAGTCTACCTCTCCCACAGGATGAAGGGGAGTAGGTGGGACCTCCTTGGAGGAGCAGGCAGGCATACCAGAGACAGGGCCGTTATACCCCATGGAGACCACACGTCCCTCCTTGACAATCACAGCACCAACCTGAGACCTCAGGCAGGTAGACCGTTGAGCCACCACCTGACAAATCTTGATGAACATTTCATCCCTTGAAATTCGTTCCCGTATCACCTTGATACTCCTTTCTTGATATGACATTATGTAATCATATTTCTCTTGATTTATACAGTGTGTATATATGTGGATAACTTTGTGGAAAATGTGGATAACCGGGGCACCCCGTATAGGGCCGCTGGGAGCCCGCTGGGGCCATTTTACCCCCTGGGGGGTATAAACATACCAGTGACCCCCTAAAAAGCCCCCCAGGCTGGCCCTGTGCTCCCCGTGGCACCCATATTTATCCCAGGCCCCCAGGGGGAGTGAATTCAGGGGGTAATTTCGTGCCTCGTACGAGTTTGACCTTATCCAACCAGACCCACAGGCAATGGCCCTCTTGACCCTCCCGGCCATGGGTCCTCAGGTTCAGGGCATGGCCGTCCAGTACCACATCCTTGAACTCCACACCTGGGATATACCAGCCACCCACCTGGCAGGCAGCAACAATCCTCCCTTGACCTACACCCTCCACATAGACCTCCTTATCCTCCCACAGATGGAGAGGACAGGCAGGGTAGTAGCCAGGCACCTTACTCCGGACATCCCAGCAGTTCCACCCAGGGCCACAGGCCTCAGCCATTGGACTCAGTGCCTCCAGCTTCTCCCGGTACAGGTTCATCAGGTTGGCAATCTCCAGCATGACTCTCAGTGGGTTCTCCAGCTTCCTGGCCTCCGGTATTCCTCCTTGAACGTTCATACCGCAGTACCTCCTTCCTCAGTCGATTGAGATTCTTCTTCCGTACTCGTTCCTTCCGATGTCCACAGAGGGAGATGACTCTCCCATCCAGACCATAGCCTTTGGCCTTTTCCACCAGAGCTCGTTCTTCCTCCCTTTTCCTCAGCAGTTCCCGGGCAGTAGTCCCGAGCCCATACTTACCGAAAGCCTCAGCCAGCTTTCGACACTCTCTACCAAACTCCTCCATAGCCGGAGCGAGTATAGTTCTCCCCCACAGGCCTATGGCCTCCACAGCCTCAGACAGACCCCAGGACAAAGCCCTTCCAGCTTCAGCCAACCTCCGGTTGACTTCTTCCATCGGATCAGGTTCTCCCCCAGTCACTCCCAGGAGTTCCTTACCTTCCTCCGACAGACAGTCATTGTCTACCCTCAGCACAGTAGTCTTCTCCCCAGGCATCGGTCCATAGACTTCCAGCTTGGGAAAGTCCTTGACCTCTCGGGCCAGGTTCATGAGCTTCCTATCAATCTCCACGAGCTCACCTCCTTTCCTATACTTCCATTATACCACATCCCCACACAAAAAGAAATCCCCAGGACTCTTGAGGTCCCAGGGAAATTCTTGTCCATATTCTCAGTAACAGTAGATAGGCAGCCCCAGTACTTTAGCAGCCAGCTCCTCAGCTTCAGTAGCCCCACGATAGGAGACAGCTTCGGGAAGCTCAGTCTCCATCCACCCACGAAGCTTCTCCTCTGTAGTCCTGACCATCACGCAGTAAGTAAAACCGTTCCGAGAGCACTTGACTTTCCAGACTCTTTCGTACATACCTTATACCTCCTTAGTTCCAGCCCAAGGCCTTACGGTCCTTTTTGGTCAGCTTCGTGATGGAGAAGCCCTTGTGGAGCTTGATGGTGTAGTGGGAAGTTTCAGCGAAGCCGGGTTCCACAGAAGATTTGAAATTAGAGAAGTCGTAGGTGTGATAGATACCGAACTCCAGGTTGTCCTTCCAGTAGTACTCCACAGAGCAGCCACAGCAGGAGACCGTTTTAGTCAGGTCAGCCAGGGACCGAGCGATGTCCAGGCAGTCCTTCAGCGATTGAGCTTCGTTGCCCTTCTCCCAGGCAGGAGTGTAGGAGCCAGTGGTGAGCAGGGTGTTCCAGATAGCAGCGAGTTCCTTAGTCATTTTGTATTCCTCCAGTTGGTTGAGATTGAGTAGTGATTTATTACATTATTATTATACCAGAGCTTCGGTCGAATGTAAATGAGTTTCTCGAAGATTTTCTAAGTTTTTTTTTTGAGAAGAGACCTACTGAGACCGAAGACCTATTGGGACCAAACCGAGACCGGACAAATATGGCTGGGATGCTGTGTGGCCGAGGGCCTTTAGGCCCGGAGGCCCATCAGCCCCAGGCCATTTTGGCTGGGCTATATGATAATTTGTATTTCATATTCTATATACGTATTGAGGGGGAGGCGGTATATATATTCTATATTCGTATTGCAGGAATGCTACATATATATTATAATACTTATTGCATATTACGGCGTAATACGTATATAGAATCTTATAGCAGGGGTCGTAATATGCAATATGCAGGAGGCGCGTTTATATTGAGACTTTCTGCTATATGGCAATATACTTGTACAAAATAACGTGGCAGTCGTAATATGCAATATACCTTGTACAAAATAACGTGCCAAACTGCAATATGCAATATCACTTGTACAAAATACGAGTGCCAGTTTTGGGGTCGGTATTCGTATAAGTATTCTAATAATATGTCAAGAGTTTAAGCCATTTACAAGGTCATATTCCTGTGGTATTATAGAACTGACACCAAAAAGAAAGGAGGGAAGCTCATGAGATACTATGGAATTGAGCCCATGCTCATTGACCTCAAGAGTCGAGGGGAGCGGGTAGCCCATATTTATATTAAGGACCACAAGGCCCAGTATGACTTTGTGGGTGATGGGGTCTCTCAGGCACACCACCTGCGCAACCTGGGAGAGGCTGCCCAGTGTGTGATAGGGACTCTTGCTGACCGAGGAGAGGTGTGGATTGGGCTCGAAGGGCCTGCCATCTACAGCTATTTGCCCTCGACCGAGGCCGGACTCCTGTATTTCGGAGAGGTAAAACTGGTTACTTTGCCGAACGACCGTCGCAAAGTTCGCTATCCAGTAGTTCAATTCGAGGATGGAACGGTCTGCCAGAAGCTTTCGGACTTCCTGGAGTACTTCAAACTGGAGAATAACTACAGCAATCGAGGCAAAGTGATGAGGTGGCTGAGCTCTCTGGACGGTCCCACAACCAAACTTCGGACCCGAAAACAGAAATTTGACCGAAAAAAGGTCATAAACTTGGAGATGGGGACCAACCGCTTTGGAAAACCCACAGCAATTCTGCACTATCGAAGACTTCCGGCTATGGTCGGACTCAAGCCGATGCTTGATACATTCCCTGATTTGACCCCTACTCAGGTTCAAGAGCTCTACAGTGACTATGGAATTGCCCTTCCGGGTACCTTCAAGAGGGCCTTCAAGGAACGCAAACAGCCTGACCCCGACCCTGTGGACGGTGAACCTGATGGGTCCATCCCCTTGGACGAACGTCCACTACGTATCCCAGAGCCCTACCAGCCCTTGGACGAGGAAATTCAGCCACCAGACAAGAAGGTCCTGTGGGGGTATATCCACGCAACAGGCCTTTATCCTCGTCGAGGGAAGGTCATGGGCAGCAATCCCATCCACGTGGGAGATATACCTATTAAAAATGAGAAGGAGCTGAAGAAGTTCTTGGAGCAGTGGAGGTATAGCATCGATGACAAACTGCTCCACAAGCTGTGGAACTTCGTCTTGGAAGGGAACGGTGAACAGCAATGAAAATCTGGGAAACGTTCACCAACCAACAGCAATGGAAGGAGTACCTTCAGAATCTCGTTCGAACCAACAAGAAGGCCCTCTACAGAGCCATAGTGGTCATCGCTGAGTACCAGACCCCAGAAGAGAAAGCCTGGGGGATGACCATCGACCACAATGGAGTTGGCTTCGGAGCTGTGGACGCAGAGATGATGACTGCTTTGGCCCTCAGGCTCAAGAATGGTGGAGAGCTGACCGAGAGGGAGTTGGCCATCTGCAGAAACAAGATGCCGAAGTACTGGAGACAACTTATGATTCTTTCGAAAAGGAGAATGGAACATGAAAGGCAAACATCAGTTGAAGGCCGAGAGGTTCGGTCAGAAGGTGGGCAAGGTCCTGGCCTGGGTAGTGATAGTCTCCCCGGTGTTCCTGCTGGCAGCCCTGCTCCTGCTCAACAGCAAAGTGGACAAGCTGGGGGAGCAGGTGTATCAGCTGCAGGGCCAGATGGCCTACCTGGAGGAGAGACTGGAGTCCCTGGAGAGAGTCGAGGCCGAGGAGGAACAGATTGTTGAGGGAGTAGCAAGAAACCCCCATGCTCCTGGGTCCTCTGTCACCTGGGATGACCTCTACCCACCCACAGAGGAAGAACTCACTATCCTGGCCAAGGTAGTCTACAGGGAGGCTCGGGGTATCGGGGACAAGGCCCATCAGGCAGCAGTCATCTGGTGCATTCTCAATCGAGTGGATGCAGGGCTTGGGGGAGATACAATAACCGAGGTGGCTACATACCCCAACGCATTTGCCTGGGTGCCTGATACCCCTGTGGAACAGGAGTTCCTGATGCTGGCAGCGGATGTCTGTGAGAGGTGGAACTTGGAGAAGGCTGGGCAGGACGATGTAGGGAGAGTGCTCCCCAAGGAGTACCTCTACTTCACAGGGGATGGAGAGCTCAATCACTTTACAACCGAGTGGAAAGGGACCGAGACTTGGGACTGGTCTCTCAAGAGTCCTTATTAAGGAGGGAGGACAAGATGAAGGTACAGCCTTACCTCAGGGAGTACAACTGGATTAGATGCTGTGAGGTAGGTATCGAGTACAAGAAGCTGGTGAGGTCCATCGCTGAGCTCCAGTGGGGCAGGTCCACCCTGTTCATCCACAAGACCAAAGGGAAGTCGACCTACACCATCACTGACAAGAACTCGGGCATGGCAGTCCTGGAGGGACTCAAGGAGCCCACCGTGAGAGCAGCAAGGCTCTACCTGGCCCGTAACCTGACCGATGAGCAGGACAAGGCTTTGGACATGCTGCCCAGCCAGAGGCTGCTCAAGGCATACCACAGGAGGAGGCTTGGGGACCTTCCTTATAGAAAGGATGTGGAGCAGGATATACTCTTCGCTCTGCAGGGTATCATGACCTCCGGAGACCCATTTTGAAAGGAGAACACCATGTTTGGAAAGAAGAAGATAAAGGTTACTCTGCAGCCCCTGCCTGAGTCCACACTGAGACATGTTCAAGAACTGGACCGACTGGCAACTGAGATACAGGCTTTGACTGGTTACTCCCTGGAAGAGCTCAAGGGCCTCTTCGCTGCTGGGTACACCCTGGAGGCTCCGAAGCAGATATCTATACAGGAGTTCCTGGGGGACCTGAAGAAAGAGACCTATGAGAGTATGTAACCGACAAGAGTGGGAGGGTCGAGAGGCCCTCTCATTTTTTTTTTGAAATTTTTCTCTCGAACCCATTTACAAACTCGTACGAGAGTCTTATAATACAACCATACTGAACAACACCTCACCAACTCAACATCTCAAGGAGGAACTTAAAAATGACTGACATCAGAACTGCTACCTGGACCAACATCGGCTACGACATCAAGAAGGCCAAGACTGTGGAAGAAGCCCTGAAGCTGTCCCACCTGGACTACACTGTGGAGAAGGTCCCTGTCTTCCTGGAGGACGGAACCTCCATCCCCGGGGCCTTCTGCACCAAGAAGGAAGCCTCCACCCAGACCTTCGGAGTGGTCGGCAAGGAGTTCTCCATCATCCAGAACATCGAAGGCTTCGACTTCATCAACGCTCTGGTCGGAGAGGGCCTGACCTTCCTCAAGGCTGGCGAGAACAAGAAGATGGTCTGGATTATCGGCCAGCTTCCCACCATCGACATCCTGGGCGACAAGGTTACTCCCCATGTCATCTTCCAGAACTCCCACAGTGGCAACACCACCCTGAAGGCCACCATCGCTCCCCTCCGCATCATCTGCCAGAACCAGTTCAACATCACCTTCCGGAAGGCTGATAACAAGATTAGCCTCCGGCATACCTCTTCCATCAAGGAACGTCTCCACACTGCTGAGACTGTCCTGGCTCAGAACTCCATCTACCTGGACGCCTTCAAGGCCAAGGCTGGGGAGATGGCTTCCCACAAGGTCTCCAAGAAGACTGTGGACTCCTTCCTGGACGGAATCTTCGAAATCAAGCCTGAGTTCAACCCCACTCAGACCAAGAGAGTAGAGGAGAAGAGGGCCCGCTTCCTGGCTGCTTACCAGGCTGAGGACAACCAGAACTTCATCGGCACTCAGTGGGGCCTGGTCAACGCCTACACCGACTACGTGACCCACAGGGAGCTCAAGAAGGACACTCCCACTGCTCTGGAGAACCACTTCATCAAGACCACTCTGAAGGGCTCGATGAACGAATTCATCCACCAGGTCTCTAAGCTCTAAGCTGTGGAAAGGGATGGGGGCTTCGGCCCCCTCCCTAAAATTTTCTCTTCGAACCCATTTACATTCTCTCGGCCATCTCTTATAATAGGGGTATAAACAAAAGGGAGGTCCACCTCATGACTAAGCTGGAAATTTACGACTACATTCTTCACTACGATATTCGGTCTCTGGCCGACCGACTGGAGAAGCTTCTGTCTGAGGACCGCATCACTGGTGGGGCTTGCTACTACGTGTACAATCCCTACGAGTTCTACCCCCTAAAGCAGGTCCTGGAGCTCTCCGCTAAGGCCTGCAAGTCCAAGAACTATTTCCGGTGCATCAAGAGAGTGGATAGCATCACCTTCAACATCTGGCTGGAAGGCTTCAAGGAGGACATCGCTAGAACCGAAGCTTTCCTGGCTGAGCAGGAGGCCCTTCCCTTCGAACAGTCCCAGAAACAAGTGCTCATTCAGAAAGGAGAACTCAAATGAACAACTCTACCAACAACAAGGTCGTATCCATCTACTCCCAGGAGGATGACTTCAAGGTCCTCCATCAGATGCTTAACTCCCCTCAGCAGGAGGCTCGGAGACAGGCCCGTCGGAAGCAAAACCGAATCTATCGCCTTCGGGTTAAGGCCCTCCACATCGGAGGCATCTTCTCTGCCGGAATGGCCTTCATGTACCTGCTCATTCACCTGGTCTAAGGAGGTGCTACCATGAAACCTGAGCTTAATCGCAACAGGGTCCTCGGCTCCCTGCTTGGCTTTGCCATCGGGGATGCCATGGGGGCAACCACAGAGTTCATGTCCCAGAGGGAAATCTACCAGAAGTACGGGGAGGTCAAGGACATCATCGGAGAAGGCTGGCTGAACCTCAAGCCCGGGGAGGTCACCGACGACACTCAGATGATGACCATCGTGGCCAAGGCCCGAATGAACAGCCTGGAGACCTTCACCAGGGATTGCTGCACTGGCTTTGTGGACTGGCTCAGCGGGGGTCCTAAGGACGTAGGAGGGGCCTGTAAGGCCGCAATCCTCCAGGGGGGTAGGAAATCCCCGGATGAGTGGATGAGGCTCTCTATGGAGCGCCAGGAGGCCAACCAGCGGCTTGACCTGGGCAACGGGGCAGTGATGAGGGCTCTGTTCCTGGCCCTGAATGATGAGCCCAACCTGGCAGTTCACCAGGGGCGCCTGACCCACAACAACCCCACTTCGGACAGGTACATCAGAGACTACTGCTACGCTGTCTACAGGGCTCTGTTCTTCCCAACCCTGTGGGCAGGGGACGAAGACCATCTGGAACTGATGGCACCCACAGGACACGTAGAGAACTCGGTGAACAACGCCATCTACTGGAGCTTCAACGCTTTGAACTTCAGGGATGCCATCATCGGTCCGGTCAACCATGGGGGAGATGCTGACACCATCGCTGCCTTGACTGGGGGGATAGCCGGAGCTCACTTCGGGGCTAACCACATTCCCAGGAAGTGGATAGAGGCTCTCGACCCCCATGTGGTCAAAGACCTCCAGGACATGGCCGACTGGCTCATGGAAAACCAGTAAGAGAAGGGGCTCTCGAAAGAGGGCCTCTTTTTCTTTGAGAAATTTTCGACGAACCCATTTACAAACGCCAACCGTTCTCATATAATGTAACTGTAAATAAAACCACATCCACTCTACCAACTGGAGGTTACATCATGGAGAAGAACATCATTTCCAAAATCAAGAAGCTGCTGGCTCTGGCTGGCAACAACCCCTCTGAGGCTGAGGCCCAGGCTGCTATGCTGAAGGCCCAACAGCTGATGGCTCAGCACAACCTGGACATGGCTCAGTTCGAAGAGGCTGGCAAGGTCAAGAAGGAAGCTGTCAAGGATTATGTGGAAGGCTACCACAACACCAACTGGGCCATCCGCCTGGCTCAGGTCATCTGCAACAACTTCCGCTGCAATCTCCTTCGGGCTCCTCACTACGGCCTGGTCTTTGTGGGACTCAAGGAGGACGTGGCTATCTGCAAGGCTGTCTTCACCTTCGCTGCTCAGACCCTGGACAAGAACATGAAGAAGCTCCGGAGACAGTACCGGAAGGCAGGCAAGCCCACTGATGGAATCTCTGGAGACTACTCTGCTGGCTTCATCGCTGGACTCCAGGCCAAGTACAAGGAGCAGGTGGACAAGAACAACTGGGGCCTGGTACTGGTCAAGGACGCCCTGGTCGAACAGTTCACCAAGGACCTCATCGACCCCAAGGGCAAGAGAACCTCTGGCAAGAAGCTGAAGCAGTCTGGAGACCCCGGCCTCTACGCCCAGGGCTACCTGGACGGCAAGTCCCTGGGGGATGACCAGAAGGCCATCACTGCTTAAGGAGGAGACATCATGGGAAGACACTTCTACACCAACCAGGAAGTCCTGGAAGAGGCTCGGGTCCTCATCCACACACCAGGAGCTTCCACCTACACTGTGGCTGAGAAGCTGGACAGGCCTCAGGCTACAATCTGGTGGCACCTCAACCACAGACTCCCGGAGCTTGACCTGGTCCTTTTCCATCAGGTGAGGGTCATCCTGAGACAGAACTACAGGGGCGGGGGAAGATAATCAAGGGGGGGGCCTTCGGGCCCTCCAAGAGTTTTAGTGTGGACAAAATCCAAGTCTTGATATATAATAGGGATTAAGGAGGAAAACCATGAGCAAGAAACGTAAAATCCCAGTAAAGCCCAGTCTCATTCGAGGTACCCACTACCTTACCGAGGCCGGAGTGGAGGCTGATGAAATAAGGACTCTCATCCTCAGGAGAAGGCTGCAGGTCCTCGTTCATTCCTGCATCTACTATGTGTTCAACGAGAACATCATCCCTGACTCCACATGGAGTGCTTGGGCGAGGGAGCTGGCTGAGCTTCAGGAGAAGTACCCTTCCATCGCTGCCCGAGTGGACTACGCCAAGGAGTTCCAAGGCTTTGATGGCAGTACTGGCTTCCACCTTCCTACCCGCAATCTTGAGATTATGGCCAAGGCTCAGTACCTCCTAAAAATCAGAAAGGAGAAAGCCAATGTTAGAGACTCTGGACACCAAGCTCATCGAGCAGACACTCCAAGTACTGTCGTTCGAATCTGCTTTCCATGACCCACACTGGAGGGAGTTCGTCGAGACAGCCTACAGGGTATGTGTTCCTCTGGACTTCTACCTCATGCCTGCCAGTATGTCGGGGAAGCATCACCAGGGGTATGAGCTTGGAGTTGGGGGACTGGTGAGACACACCAAGGCGGCCATGATTGTGGCCAAGACCCTGTTCCCCCTGTACCACTATCAGGACCACGAGCAGGACCTTCTCATGGCTGCCTTGGCCCTGCACGACATTGCCAAGCCCAGCAAGACCCACCCTGTGGAAGTGAGACCCTTGCTTGAGCCCATCGAGAACGACTACTACAACGAGATTGAGAAGGTAGTCCCCCTCATCGAGACCCATCATGGACAATGGGACTGCTTTGGCAAACTGCCCAGACCCAAGTCCTCCAAGCAGAACTTCGTCCATCTCTGCGACTACATCGCCTCTCGCAAGAACATTGCGATTGACATCAACTATCAGGAGGAGAACACATGAAAGTCATCCATCCCTATGTCAACCCCCAGATGCTCCCTCCCCGAAAGGTCCTGTATGGCCTTCTGGAGGCCGCAGGGAGAACCTGCTACCTGTCTGAGAGAGTGGAGGGGGACACCACAGAAAAGTTCATCCAGCGGCTCATGAAGCGCAAGCACTGGTCTGTTCTGGAGCACGGGAACCTCTCCGTTCGTATTGTCTGCGACCGTGGTGTAACCCATGAACTGGTCCGCCACAGAATCGCCTCCTACTCCCAGGAGAGCACCCGGTACTGCAACTACTCCGGGGACAAGTTCGGTGGGGAGATTAAGGTCATTGACCTGGCTACTGGCTTCAAGTACGACCTGGACAATCCTCAGGACCGGGCCAAGTATGAGGAGTGGATGGCCGCTATGAAGGACGCGGAGAGGCACTACATGAAGATGCTGGAGCTGGGGGCTACTCCTCAGGAAGCCCGCTCTGTGCTGCCCACAAGCACCAAGACTGAGATTGTGGTCACGATGAACGTACGGGAGTGGAGACACTTCCTGGAGATGCGTTGGGTCGGTGTGGCAGGAACCCCCCACCCTCAGATGCGGGAGATTGCCGAACAGGTCTATGACCTGCTGGCTCTGCACTATCCCATCCTCTTTGAGGACCTGAAGGGCTCTATCAAGAGAGCTCAGTAAACCTCAAGAGTTTAGCTCATTTACAACCCCATTTTCTTATGGTATTATATAAGCATCCCACAAGGGAGTAAATTACCTACTCAACATAATAAGGAGGAAAACACAATGGCGAAGAACAAGAAGCCCAAGTTCCTGGAGAAGGAGACCCCCGACCTGCTGGCTCTGCTGAAGGAGACCCTGGCTGAGGAGGAGGCCGACACCAGGAAGGCCCTGAAGATTACGGAGGAGCTCATCTCCCGCCTGCCTCAGGACGAGGGCCCGATGTCTGTGGATGAGGCTCTGAAGGCTGCCGCTGACCAGATGACCGCTGCTCTGAACAACATCAAGGGCGCCTACGACAACGAGGTCTCCATGATGGAGGACTCCCAGGAGGAGCCTGAGGAAGAGGCTGAGGAGGAGGAAGAGACCCCCAAGGCCAAGAAGGGCAAGAAGGACAAGAAGTCCAAGAAGGCCAAGAAGGAAGAGCCCGAGGAGGATGAGGACGACTCCGATGAGGAGGAGGACTCCGAGGACGATGAGGACTCCGAGGACGATGAGGACGAGGACGACGGTGAGGACTACACTGACTGGTCCACCAAGGACCTGAAGAAGGAGTGCCGGACCCGTGGCATCAAGGTCACCAAGGGCATGGGCAAGGCTGAGATGGTCAAGGCTCTGGAAGCCGATGACAAGGAGTAAGACCCACTCCTTCACAGCCGCATAGACCAAGAGGAGGGGGTGGACACAAAGTCCACCCCCTTTCTTTTTCATCAAGGAGAAGTAACTTATGAAAGAGACTATCAAGTTTCTGGTGCAAATCTTCTCCCAACAGTGCGAACGTGGTGACTATGTTATCTTGGCAGCTAAGGACGGGAAGTTCTGGAAGGATGTCCCCATCAAGTATGGAAAGAACCTCAGTGAAAAGCTCAAGGAATTCTTCCAAGCATACCCACCTGAGAAATATGACCTGTACTGGTCTCCCATGCCCTACACTCAGCCCAAGAGACAAAACCGGTTCTCGGTAGATACCAAGTTCATGGCTCAGGACATAGATGAGTGTGAGGACCCCTCCTCCATCAGTCCCAAGCCAAGCTACATCTGGGAGAGCTCACCGAACAAATACCAGGGCCTATGGGAGTTGGACCGGTACATCAACGAGCAGGAATACACTCCCCTCAACAAAGCCCTGGCTGCACACATAGGCTGCGATGACTGCTTCGACTTCGCCCATGTCTACCGTATCCCTGGCACCATCAACCACAAGTACAAGAACCTCCCCCCTGTGGGGCGGGTGAAGCCCACAAAGGCCCTTTATAAGCCGCGTGACATCCGGAAGGCTGTGGGGGGTGTAACTACTACCCCTAAGAAGGAAAAAGCCCCCAGCGCCTCTCCAGAGGCCTCTGAGCAGGATATGCTGGCTGAGCGGAGAATATACGCTAAGTACTCCATCCCCAAAAAGGTACGAGACACCCTGGCCCTCCAGTCCCTGAATGGGGTAGACCGGTCAAGTACTATCTGGTACGTAGAGAAGTCCCTGCATGAGCTGGGCATGACCCCACAGGAAATCATCCTGCTCATCAAGAACAGTGTCTTCAACAAGTACAGGGGGAGAGCTGATGAGGACGCCCGACTCCACAGGGAGCTGGAGAAAATCATCGGAGACTCTATCCCTGACCCTGAGGACTCGGCAGCAGGAGCCCTGACTACCTCCACCTATGGAGAGGTCATGGGTAACTGCAACACCTTCGAAGGATGGCTGGTACGTGGCTTCTGGGGCCGGAGGTCTCATGGAATTGTGGCCGGCATGCCTAAGTGCTTCAAGTCCACTCTGGTCCATGACCTCATCATCTCTGTAGCCAGTGGCACCAAGTTCCTTGGTCGCTTCCCTGTGGAAGAGCCCGGTCCTGTTCTGGTCATTCAGAACGAGAACGCTGACTATATCATGAAGGACCGTACGGAGAAGATTATCCTCGACCGTGGACTGGTAGGAGAGGCTCACAGAATAAACCGGAGACATGTTCAAGTGGAGTTCCCCCCGGACCTGCCCATCACCTTCATCAATCAGCAGGGCTTCACCCTCAGCAATGAGGACCACAGAAGACAGATTGAACTCCTTGTTCAGGAACTCAAACCCGTGCTTGTGGTATTCGACCCCCTGTACCTTATGTTCGAGGGAGACCTCAATTCATCCAAAGACTTGAACCCCGTGTTGAACTGGTTGCTCAGTCTCAAGACCGACTACCATACCAGTGTCTTGGTTGTCCATCACTACAACAAGGGAAGTCAGCAGGGGCAGCTTAAGGGCGGTGCCCGAATGGCTGGCTCGGTCATGTTATATGGTTGGGTTGAGTCTGCCTGGTACATCACCAAAGTGGAGGAGGAAGAGGAGCCCATTCCTAACCAGGCCGTAGACTATGCCGAAGCCTCAGGAAGTGCCACTGTGACACTCTCCAGGGAGTTTCGTATGGCCGGTCATTTCTCTGACTTGGATGTCCACTTCGACATGGGAGAGATTGGCAATCCACAGTACAACGTGACCCTGGGAGGCCCAGGCTCTGGACATGTAACCATCAAGACTCTTGAGGGAGAGATACTCAACTTCCTGGCCAACTCCACAGTACCCCTCTCCAAGGGAACGATACAGGATAACCTGGGCGTTGAAAGCAAGGTCCTCAGTAAGGCCTTGAATGAACTGGTCAAATCCAAGAAAGTTGTTACAATAAACGGTGGGTACACCATTTCCAAACGCTAAAAGTTGTGATATAATGTACCTATCCAAACAAAAGGAGGTAACCTCAAAATGATGATTTTTACTGGCATGGACAACTCGGGCAAGACCACGATAGTCCAGAAGACTGCTAAGAAGCTTGGCCTTCCTGTGGTCAAGTCCCTGGGTCCGGCCCACCCTGTGGACGAGAAGCACATCTGGCTGCTTGACCAGATGACCCGGGAGAAGGCTTTCCCTGGCTCTGTTATCTTCGACCGCTTCCTCCCCTTTGAGGAGATGGTCTATGGCAAGGTCCTGCGGGGAGACCCCATCTATTCCCTGGATGACCCCTACATGAAGTCCCTCAAGGACTTGAACCCCACCATCGTCTACACCCGTCCTCACTCCTCTACCATCTTCAACTGGGATGGCCGGGAGCAGATGGACGGAGTGATTGAGCAGAAGGAGAAGCTCCTGGCTGCCTGGGATGACCTGATGTGGGGCCTGATGGCCAGAGGCTGGGACGTCCAGGTCTATGACTACGAGGCTGAGAATGAGGGCGAACAGGTCTCCGGCCTGGAAGAGTTCGCCAAGTTTCTGAACGACCTGGTCAAGACCACCTATCCCCCCCATCCGAAGGATGGTCAGCCCCTGCAGTGGAAGAAGCATAAGCCCCTGGAGAACATCGACGAAGATGAGGAGGACGAAGACTAATGAACATCAATCATGCAACTGTGGAAGAGGTCACTGGCGACAAGCTTCAGGCCATCTTCACCCGCCAGAAGTCCCTGATGGACAAATACCACGACATCGAGCTTCGGTCTGGGCTGCTTCAGACTGAGGACTGCCCGGTCAACCTGGATGACAAGAGAGGCCAGGCCCGTATCAAGGACTTCTCCTGGAGAGTCACCGAGGAACTGGGAGAGGCCCTGGACGCCCGGTCCAATAAGGACCACTACCAGGAGGAGCTCATCGATGGACTTCACTTCCTGACCGAGCTCACCATCCTGGCTGGAAAGGACTATGACTCCATCCTCCCCCAGGGGACTCCGCTCTATGACAGTGACCATCTGGAGGACCTGGTGGAGAATGCCAAAGAGGTAATCTCCCGAAGAGCTTCCCAGGGCGAGAATGGGTATAGCCTGGAGTACTGGGTCTCCAAGTTCATCGAGAATCTGGGCATGATGTGCAACTGCCTGAAGAACAAGCCCTGGAAGCAGTCCATGATGAAGACCGACCATGAGGCCTTCTACAGCCGACTGTCTGAGGTCTGGGTCATCTATATCACTATCCTGGTGGTCTCCGGAATGAATGCCCAGGACATCGCCAACATCTACCTGAAGAAGTCTCAGGTAAACCAGTTCCGGCAGAGAAGCAACTACTAAGGAGAAGGCCCCATGCTGAAGAAACACTACAAGGACTTCAGTGAGGCCTACTTCGGGGTCAATCGGGAAATCCTGCTGCATCCACAGCATCTGGACTACCTGGAGAACACCAGGGGAGTCGTAGAAGACCTCTTCCTCACTCTCGACAGCATTGACTGTGAGAAGGTTGACTTAGCTCCCCTGGGGTACTCCCCCCGGAAGTGGGGACACCTGGTCAAGACCTACATTGACCTGGATAAACTCAGGGAGTTCTTCCACCTCTGTGAAATCTCAAAGGGCATCTCCATTGGGTATGACTTCAAGAGAAAGGATACGGGCAATGGGTCCTGCATGAGGGAAGTTATCCTCACCCGCCACAGCAGGAAGAAGCCCTGGACCAAGGCCACAGTTATCTGGAGGGCCACAGAGCTACAGAAGAGATGGGCAGCTGACCTCATCCTTCTGCACCACCTGCTCTCCAAGGTCCCCAACTCCCAGTTCACCGAGATTGAGTTCTTCATCACAAGTGCTTACCAGTCAGGCATGTATGTCATTCCTTTGGTGGAGCCAGTGTTCGGAGTGAAGATGAAGGACTTGGACCCTACAGCTCATCCTTACTGGAAGATTATCCGGTACCGGAATGACAAGTACTATCAGGAGGACTCCCCCAGGCAGAAGCTCAGTCCTGCTCAAAGAATGCAGGATGTGGCCAATGCCCTCCGGGAAGGGAAAACCTTCGAACCTATCACCTACAAAGACTTTGAATTGGAGGTATGACAAATGAGAATCTACACCAACGCCCAGGAGATGGTCGAGGAGGTCAAGAGGGACCTGGCCGAGATGGGAATTGTGGTACGGCCTGCGACCATGCAGGACAAGTATGTCAAGGGCAATCCTGACTACGAGACCAAGGAGCTGCAGAACTACAGCTACTGCCTGCTTAATGCCCGGAGCCAGGACATCCCGGGAGTCATTCAGCCCTGGGCTGATGCTGAGTTCAAGGAGCGGGTCACTGACCCCTGGGAAAGGGACTGGGAAGGGAAGAGAACCCTGTTCCAAGTTCCTGAGTTCATCAACCCCGGTGAGGCCTGGAAGCTCCGGGAGGAGGTATGGTCTGAGTATATGCACGACGGGAAGCTGGCCTACACCTACAACGAGCTCCTGTGGAACAATGACCAGCTGACCAAAATCATGAACCGCCTGAAGGAGGACCCGGACTCCCGGCAGCTGTGGATTAGCCTTTGGAACCCGGACAAGGACCCCGACTTCCTGGGGGGTGTCTCCCGAGTTCCCTGCTCCCTGGGCTATGGTCTCCAGGTTCGGGATGGCAAGCTCAACCTGCACTACGTGATGAGGTCCTGTGACTTCGTGACCCATTTCCGGAACGATGTCTATCTGGCCATCAAGTTCCTGGAGTGGGTAGCTGAGAAGACTGGCTATCCTGTGGGAGACTTTACCCACACCATGTTCTCCTGCCACGTATACAACAAAGACATCCAGGGGGTATTCTGATGGCCTGTCATGACTGCAACCTTTGTGCCTTCTCCAGTCCTACGTGTATCTGGGGAGCCGGCCCCCCCAAGGCCAAGGTCATGGTAGTCAACAGCTATGCCACAGAACAAGATGAACAGGAGGGGGCGGCAGTCATGCCGTCCTCCCTTGTTGAAAGACTGAGGGCCATAGGACTTGACCCTGAGAAGGTCTACTATACCAACGCCATTAAGTGTGCCTGCCCAAGAGGAACCAAGTACAAAGTGGGGGACATCAAGAAGTGCAAGCAGCACCTGGACAAGGAGATTGCTGCAGTCCAACCTACCTACGTTCTGGTCCTGGGTGCTCAGGCTCTGAAGGCCACAGTAGATGGCTCCATCACTGAACTCAACGGAGTGATGGTGGAGAAGGATGGGATTAAGTACATGCCCTCCTACAGTCCTGGCATAGTTTACCGTGACCCCGGGAAGGCCCCCTTTGTGGAGAAAGCCATGAACAACTTCAAGGCCATGATGGAAGGAAGCCTGGAGGGACTTCCAGAACTGGACATCAGGCTCATCACTAATATGAGGGAACTCAAAAGGGCCTTTCACCATCTGAAGGACAACAACTATCTGCACCTGAGCTATGATATTGAGACCACTGGACTGGTGAGGTTTGAGGATGAAGTGAACCTGTTTGGCTTTGGCAATGACCAGGTCCAATATATCATCCCGCTGGAGGCCCGCTACAGCCCGCTGAAGGGCGCCAGGCTGGCCCAAAGGAAACTCATTAGGACATGTGTGAACTGGCTAAATAGGAACGCTAAAGCCCTCGTGGCGGGCAATGGAAAGTTCGATGACCTGTTCCTGAAGTATCGCTTTGGGGTAAAGCCCAACATCACCTTCGACGTAGTGCTGGCCTCCCACATACTCAATGAGAATACTCCCAACGGTGTGAAGGAGAATGCAGTGCTGGAGTGCAATGCTCCGGAGTGGGATGTGGACAAGGACCTCAAGACAGGCAAGTACAAGACCCGGGAGGAGTATCAGGAATACTTGACCTACCTGGGGTACGACATCTACTATGAGTATAAGCTCTATAGAGTGTTCCACAAGAAGCTCAAGCAGGACCGAGCCCTGATGAAGCTCTTCTACCATCTCTACATGCCCGGCATCATTTCCTACGAGACTGTGGAAGAACACGGGGTGTTCATTTATCCACAGCAGTTCAAAAAGGTCCGAAAGCACTTGGAGTCTGAGAGAGAAGCCATTGAGAAGCAACTCCTGAAGATGGCCAAGCACGAGGTCAACTGGAACTCCCCGGCCCAGATACAGAAGCTGCTGTATGAAGAGCTCAAGCTTCCAGTGATTGAGACCACGGAGTCTGGCTCTCCCTCCACAAGTGAGGCTACCCTGATGCAGCTGAGGGACAAACACCCCATTGTAGAACTCATCCTGAAGTACCGGGGTGTCAACATTCAAATCTCTCACTTCATCGATGGCTGGATTAACCGAATGTGGGGGAGAAGACTGTTCCCCAACTTCAAGCTACATGGGACTGTCACGGGAAGAACCTCCTGCACTGACCCCAACCTTCAGCAGGTACCTCGAGACCCCATCATCCGAAATCTGGTGGGAGCTCCGGAAGGCTGGTCTGTGGTGGAGATTGACTACTCCCAGGCAGAGCTCCGCATAGCAGCCATCATGTCTGGGGATGAGACCATGAAGCGTATCTACCAGACCGGGGGAGACATCCACACTCACACGTACGAGATGATAACCGGAGAGAAGGTCTCCGATGACAAGTACATCAAGAAGGAACAACGCAAAAAGGCGAAGGCTGTAAACTTCGGATTTGTCTACGGCATGGGCTGGAGGAAGTTCAAGATTTACGCTCGAGACAATTATGGGGTGGACCTCACAGACAAAGAGGCTGAGCAGTGGAGAGAGAGATTCTTCCAGGCCTACCACTCCCTTCCCAAGTGGCACTCCAAGCAGAGAAGAATTGTCCAGTCTATGGGCCAGGTTAGGTCTCCCATTGGAAGACTCCGGAGGCTCCCTGACATTTACTCCACAGACAAGTCAAAGAAAGCTGAAGCTGAGAGACAGAGTATCAACTCCCCAGTGCAGGGCTTTGGCTCTGACCTGACTATCTTGGGAATGTCTGAGATTATGGGCAATGCCCAGTACTATGACCCTGACTACGTACTGGACAAGGACAAGTTCTTTGTCATAGGTACAGTCCACGATGCTACCCTGTTCGAAGTGAGAAACGACTACCTGATGGAGTTTTGTCCCCGGGCCAAGCATATCTTGGAACACCCAAAGGCTCTTGAGGATGTATTCCACTTTGACACTGATGTGCCGATTGTGGCTGATGTGGCAGTAGGCAAGTCTTGGGGTGCAGGCATAGAGCTCCACATGGAAGAGGGTGGAGACTGGCAAGACCAACTCAAGACTTACCTGGATGGCCTGAAATAATCCAAGAATGACCCCCATTCCAGGGGGTCTTCTTTTGTGGTATAATATACAC
>ENA-OYVP01000142-OYVP01000142.1-human-gut-metagenome-genome-assembly--contig:-NODE-142-length-46718-cov-10.836080_pt1 | contig 46718 bp, 32 predicted proteins | sample MGYA00244160_ERZ653377 | MGnify/ENA primary metagenome ERZ653377 (study PRJEB26926, sample SAMN06165160) | human gut metagenome | biome: ENVO:00009003; feature: ENVO:2100002; material: ENVO:00002003...
TACGAGATCATGCCTAGTCTCGTGGGCTCGGAGATGTGTATAAGAGACAGAGAAATAAATGAATAACTATTGAAAATACTAAAAAATAGTGCTATTATTTTACCAACAAATAAACAAGGTGATTTCAGTAAGAGATTTTGCTTAGCACTTTGAAAATTCTATAATGTATATATGGTAAGAATGCAGAAAATTCACAGAAAAATTTGATTATTATATCTGATAATGACGAATTCAGTCTTGTATATTGGCGAAAGTTCATGTATAGTATGATTTAAATAAACATAAAATATTTAAGGTTATCTGGAAAGTGGGAAAAGTAATGTTACATATTAAAAGTTTGGATGATGGTCTTGAAGTGTTTAAGGCATTGGGGTCAGAAGTCAGGGTCAATATTGTAAAACTGCTGCTGGAAAACCGTGAGATGAACATGAACGAACTTGCATCTAGTCTAGGGATTACTAATGGTGCCTTGACCAGCCATATTAAAAAATTGGAAGAGACAGGAATTATTAAAGTAATCACGGAACACGGAGGACATGGAAATCAGAAGCTATGCCGGGTGGGTGTGGATAAAATTTTGGTTGATGTTGAAAGCGAAGAAACAGAAAGCGAAAATAATATTTATAATACGGAAGTAAGAGTGGGGCATTATTCAGACTATGATGTATATCCTACATGTGGTCTGTCTACAGACACAGCTTTAATAGGCGAGGCGGATGACCCAAGATACTTTGCGCATCCGGACAGGATTAAAGCTAGAATTCTTTGGTTTACCAAGGGATATGTTGAGTACATGATACCAAACCTTTTGCCTAATGCCACAAAGATTGAACAGATTACACTTTCTCTGGAAATTAGTTCTGAAGCACCTGGTGTGAATAGCGACTGGCCTTCCGATATTTCATTTTACTTAAATGATGTGAAAATTGGGACATGGACTAGTCCTGGGGACTACGGAGATGTGCAAGGTATTTTTACACCAGATTGGTGGTTTCCGAATTGGAATCAATATGGTCTTCTGAAAATGATTGTTATTAACAAAAAGGGAACCTTTGTAGATGGACTGAAAATATCTGATGTGAATATTAGAACATTTAATTTGGATTATAAGAGTACAATCCGATTTAAATTTCAGATTGAAGAAGATGCAAAAAATGTTGGTGGTATCACGATTTTTGGTAGTGGATTTGGAAATTATAATCAAGATATTAAAGTACGGATTGCGTACAGTCAAATGTAGTTAAATAGGAAAAAGCGGCTCAGTATTCTGTAAATCTTACAGAGTTGAGCCGCTTTTTTATAAAGAAATATGTATAGAAGTAATCGGAATGTAAAAGAAAGGATGGACAGATATTATGGCAAAATTAGTAATCAATCCAAACAAGAAAGTGAGTAAAATCAACAAGGAAATCTACGGACATTTTTCTGAGCATCTGGGAAGATGCATCTATGAAGGAATCTACGTGGGGGAGGATTCCCCTATTGAAAATGTAAATGGCATGAGATGTGATGTAGTAGAAGCATTGAAAGAAATTAAAGTTCCGGTTCTGCGCTGGCCGGGAGGCTGCTTTGCAGATGAGTATCACTGGAAGGATGGTATTGGACCAAAAGAAACCAGAAAAAGAATGATTAATACTCACTGGGGCGGTGTAGTGGAAGACAACAGCTTTGGTACCCATGAATTTTTTGAACTGTGTGAACAGTTGGGATGTGAAACTTACATTAATGGAAACTTAGGAAGCGGTACCGTACAGGAAATGTCTGAGTGGGTGGAATATATGACCTTTGACGGAGTTTCTCCCATGGCAGAGCTTCGTGCGAAAAACGGTCATGAAAAACCATGGAAGGTAGATTTCTTTGGGGTAGGAAATGAAAACTGGGGCTGCGGCGGAAATATGAATCCTGATTTCTATGCAAATGAATATCGTAGATACCAGACCTATGTGAGAGATTACAAGGCAGGGGAACATGTGGAAAAAATCTGCTGTGGCGCAAATGTGGATGATTATGAGTGGACCAAAGAGGTTCTGGCAACCTGTTTCAATCATTCCCAGCCATTCCAGCATGGCTTTATGGACGGTCTGTCCTTACACTATTATGTACATCCGGAAGGATGGGACATCAAGGGAAGTGCTACAGATTTTGATGAAAATGTGTGGTATAAAACCCTGAACAAAGCTCTGTATATGGAAGAACTGATTAAACGCCACGGTGTGATTATGGATGAGTATGACCCGGAAAAGAAAATCGGCATGATTGTAGATGAATGGGGAACCTGGTACACCTGTGAACCTGGAACAAATCCAGGATTTCTCTACCAGCAGAACACCATGAGAGATGCACTGGTAGCAGGAATCACCCTGAATATCTTTAACAAACACAGTGACAGGGTGAAAATGGCAAACCTGGCGCAGATGGTAAATGTGCTTCAGTCTGTGCTTCTTACAGAGGGTGATAAGATGGTGAAAACACCTACTTACCATGTGTTTAACATGTATAAATATCACCAGGATGCGACTCTGGTGGAAAGCTCTATAGAGACAGAAACCATTGGAACACAGGAGGAATACCAGGTGCCGAATCTTACAGAGTCTGTATCTGTGGATGAAAATGGTGTGTTGCATCTGACTATTACCAATCTTTCTGTTTCAGAGAGCTATGAGGTAGACGCTGCAATCTTAGACAGAGAGGTTAAAGAAGTGAAGGGTGAGATAGTAACAGAAGAAATGCATGCGAAGAATACCTTTGAAGAGGCAGATAAGGTTTGTGTAAAAGAGTTCTCAGGTGTTCAGGTTACTGAAAAGGGACTAAAATTTACTATTCCGGCATGCAGCGTGCTTCATGTTGCTGTGAAATAAGGTATGGAAAAGAATACAAGAGTTTGCAAAAAATGCCTCCTTCGAGACATGGAGGAGGCAGAGGCTTTTGAAAATATGTATCAGTATATTGCGAATCTGTCGCCGGAAGATAAGGTGTCAGATGAGGAATATGAGCAGCGCCTTATGATATGCCGACAGTGCAGCCACCTGTTGTCTGGCATGTGTGGCAAATGTGGCTGTTATGTGGAGATGCGGGCTGCTATGAAGGTAAGACATTGCCCGGATGTTCCGGGCAGGTGGTAAAATTTTATTGAGTGATTATTACAAGCCTTCATAGGATATTTTTTTTGTTTTATTAACGAAATTAGTTGTGCAATATTTCTAATAAATTTAGAAATAAGAAAAATGTAAAAGAGTTATTTGCGTCATTAAAAGGTATCATACAGAAACAGAGGGTTTCTGATATTGATAAAAATAAAATTAAGGGAGGAACTTAAGTTATGAAGAAAAAAGTAATCGCAGCAGTATTATGTGCAGCAATGGCAGGAAGTATGTTAGCGGGATGCGGAGGAAGCGGAAAAGATGACAATAAAGATGTAAACGCTGATTCTGGCTCATCTGAAGAAGCTGAGGCTGAAGCAGTAACAACTGTAGGGCCAGATTCAGGAACAAAAATGGAAATGTGGTCTTTTGTAGAAATGCATAATACTTTTTATGCAAAGATGTTGGAACAATGGAATGAGCAGAATCCAGACAGGCAGATTCAAATGACTTTCACAACTTACCCTTTTGCAGATATGCATAATAAAATGATTATGGCACTGCAAACCGGCGAAGGTGCGCCTGATTTATGTGATATTGAAATCGGACAGTTTCCTAATTTTTTGCAAGGAGAAATACAGTTATATGATTTGTCAGAGGCATTAGAGCCTTATAAAGACAGCTTAGTTCAGTCCAGATTGGAAGTTTATTCTAAAGATGGAAAATACTATGGAGCTCCAACTCATGTAGGCGCTACGGTTATGTTTTATAATGCAGAAATTATGGAGAAATATGGAATTGATTACACGCAGATTAAAACATGGGATGACTATACAAGTGCAGCGGAAGAATTAAAAGAAGCATCTAATGGAGAGGTAAAAATGACGTCTGTTGATACAGCAGGTGTCGACTGGCTATCTATAGCAATGGCAGAATACGGAGATGATTGGGCAACATCTGGGGAAGACGGATTACCAAATGTACAGCTTAAATCAGTTGAGAAGATGCTCTCTATGCAACAGGAATGGTTAGAGAATGATCTGGCAATGATTTCTCCGGATGGGCATACGGATTTAGAGGCTGGATACCAGAATATTTTAGATGGAAATATTGCATCTTTTCCAAAAGCATTATGGTACATGAGCCGTTTCTTAAACTATATGCCAGAAATGGAAGGAAAATGGGCAATGGCACCACTTCCGGTATTTGAAGAAGGCCAGCCGCGATCTGTAGGCGTAGGAGGTACAGGTACAGTTGTTACAAATCAGTCTTCAGATCCAGAATTAGCTGCTGATTTTATTGCTTTTGCAAAATGTTCCAAAGAAGGATGTGTGGGTATATGGGAAAACTTAGGGTTTGATGTGTGCAATACAGAGGTATGGACAGATGAAACTATTACAAAAAATGCCGATAATCAGTACATAGCTTTCTTTAGAACAAACCCCTTTGATGTATTAAATGAAATAAAAGAAGAAATTTCTACATTAAGCGTGACTTCTAATACACCTTTAATTAATGATTATTTCTGTACCACAACATTAAATAGCGTACTCCAAGATGGTGAGGATGTTAAAGAAGCATTGCAAGATGCACAGGATAATCTCTCTATTGACTTCGTTGAAGATTAAAGCGTGCGACGGTAGAATCATCTGAATAGCTGAAAGAAAGAGACTGTCACGAGAGTGAAACTTTGGTGACAGTCTCACTATTGCAAGGGAGGAAGAGTATGAAGAGATTTAAGAAAATTTTTTATTCACAAAAATCGGCCCCATACATATTTGTGTTGCCATTTGTTTTGAGCTTTTTAGTTTTTTGGATTTATCCATTATTTAGTACGGTAAAAATGAGTTTTCAAGATATAAAACCAGGACAAATAGAATGGGTAGGATTAGAAAACTATGCAAAGTTGTTAAAAGATTCTGTTTTTCATACAGCAATTTCTAATAGCGCCATTTATATGGTTCTGACAATTTTACTTTTAATTCCCTTTCCTATGCTGTTTGCTGTATTGATGGATAGTAATTTGGTAAAAGCAAAAGGGGTATGGAAAGCATTATTGTATTTGCCAGCGTTGACATCTGTGGTAATTTCGGGTACTTTGTTCCGGTTGATGTTTTCAGAATATGATACTGGTCAGATGAACGTAATTGTACAGTGGTTAGGCGGAGATCCGATACCGTGGCTCAAAGGAAGAGAAACAGCGATGTTTGCTTTGCTGGTATTATGTTGTTGGAGATGGACAGGAGTAAATATGCTTTATTTTCTGTCAGGATTAAAAGGTATTGATAAATCGTTGTATGAGTCTGCCGAAATTGATGGTGCAAATTCATGGAAGAAGTTTAGATATGTTACAATTCCGTTATTAAAGCCTACTACAATATATGTATTGACAATTAGTATCTACGCAGGGCTGGCAATGTTTCTTGAATCATTTATGCTATGGAACGGAAACTCGTCACCTAAAAATATTGGTTTGACTATCGTTGGCTATTTGTATAAGAGAGGCATTGAAAAAAATCAAATGGGCTATGCTTCTGCTGTAGGTTTGGTATTATTGGTAATTGCACTGGTTATTAATGTGATTCAGTTGTTGCTGAATGGAAGCTTTAAAAAGGAGGAAAAGTAGATGGATAAAGGTAAGAAAACATCCTCTGGAGAAAAGATGGGAATGAAAAAAAAGAATACGTTTTTGTCTGTTCTGGCTACTGCCTTTTTTGGACTGTTGGGATTTATGGTTATATTCCCGGTGTTTGCAGGGCTTCTTGCATCTTTTAGACCAGGACGTGAGCTGATTCGGCGTGGACTAAGCATCAATTTAGATTTCTCGACCATGACTTTAGATAATTACATATATCTTTTTTCCGGTAATGCTGACTCTAAGAAATATTTTATGTGGTTTAAGAACAGCTTACTTTTAACACTGGTAACAGTAGTATTAACTTTAATTATCTGTTATTTTGTTGCGTATGGTTTAAGTATGTATAATTTTAGATTGCAGAATTTCTTGTTCTTTTTAGTGATAGCAACTATGATGGTGCCATTTGAAATTTTAATGTTGCCATTGTATCAGGAAATGATAGATTTAAATCTTATTAATTCGGCTGCTGGTGTTATATTGCCGGGATTATGTGGCGCTTCTACAATTTTCTTTTTCCGTCAGTATATGATAGGTTTACCAAAAGAATTGTTAGATGCGGGACGTATTGATGGCGCTACAGAATATGGTATTTGTATTAAAATCATGCTTCCTATTACCAAACCAGCATTTGCTGCTATGGCAATTTTATCTACAATGGGAGCATGGAATAATATGCTGTGGCCTATGATGATTTTTAGAGATGCAAGTAAATTTACCTTGCCTATTGGGTTGAATACATTGCTGACACCATACGGGAATAACTATGATGTATTGATTGCCGGATCTATGTTTGGCATTATTCCTATTTTTGTTATTTTCTTATGTTTCCAAAGATATTTTATTGAAGGATTGACAACAGGCGCGGTTAAGGGATAATGGTATTAAATTAAAGAATTTTAGGAGGGTTTCTAAAATGGCAAGAAGAGCAAAAATGGTTCTGGACAAGGAGTTCCAGATTGCACCCATTGACAAACGTATCTACGGTTCTTTTATTGAACATCTGGGAAGAGCTGTGTATGAAGGAATTTATCAGCCGGGGCATCCGGCAGCAGATGAAAACGGATTCCGTCAGGATGTGGTACAGCTTGTAAAAGAGCTGGATGTTCCAATCATCCGTTATCCGGGTGGTAATTTTGTTTCTAATTTTTACTGGGAGGATTCTGTTGGACCTGTTTCTGAAAGACCCCACCGTCTGGAACTGGCGTGGAGAAGCCTGGAAAAGAATGAAGTTGGTTTAAATGAGTTTTCCAAGTGGGCGAAACAGGTAAATTCAGAGGTTATGATGGCAGTCAATCTGGGAACCAGAGGTATTCAGGATGCATGTAATCTTCTGGAATACTGCAATCATCCTTCTGGAACAAAGTACAGTGACCTTCGTATCAGGCATGGTGTAAAGGATCCGCATAATATTAAAGTCTGGTGTCTGGGAAATGAAATGGATGGTCCATGGCAGATTGGCCATAAAACTATGGAAGAATATGGACGTTTGGCAGAGGAAACAGCCAAAGCCATGCGCCTTATTGATCCAGGTATTGAATTAGTTTCCTGTGGCAGCTCCAACCGTGACATGCCAACCTTCCCGGATTGGGAGGCAGTGACATTGTCCCATACCTATGATTATGTGGACTATGTTTCCATGCATCAGTATTACGGAAATCGTGATAATGACAGCAATGATTATCTGGCGCAGTCGGATGATATGGATGATTTTATCCGTACCGTGATTTCTACCTGTGACTATGTGAAGGCGAAAAAACGCAGTAAAAAGACCATGAATTTAAGCTTTGATGAGTGGAATGTATGGTTCCATTCCAATGCAGTGGATGATGATATTACAGAAAATCATCCATGGCAGGTAGCGCCGCCTATGCTGGAGGATATCTATAATTTTGAGGATGCCCTCTTAGTAGGTTTGATGTTGATTACCTTAATGAAACATGCAGACCGTGTGAAAATGGCGTGTTTGGCACAGTTGGTGAATGTCATTGCTCCGATCATGACAGATGCAGCAGGGGGAGCATGGAAACAGACCATCTTCTATCCATTTATGCATGCATCTAAATATGGTCGCGGTATTGCATTGCAGCCGGTAATTTCCGGAACAAAACATGCAACAGCCAAACATGATGAAATTACGGATATTGAATCCATTGCTGTTTATAATGAAGAAAAAGAGGAAGTTACTATCTTTGCGGTAAACCGTAATCTGGAAGAAGATGTGGAGCTTACTACAGATGTGAGAAGCTTTGCGGGATATCGTCTGTTAGAGCATATTGTTATGGAAAACGAAGATTTGAAAGCAGGAAATAGCTTGCTGGAAGAAAAAGTTTATCCAGTAAATGCGGATGATAGAAGCAAACTGGATGGCGGTGTTGTGACAAGTGTGCTTAAGAGGGCTTCCTGGAATGTGATACGGTTGGGAAAATAAGATAATGGAATCTTCCTGTGAATTTAAGAATCTTTTTATTTGCTATGGTCTTAGAACATCTGGCACAATAAAACAGAGACTTAACAGAAGAGTACGTCCGCAAGGTACAGGAGGAATCCCAGGAAGATAAAGAGTAGATATTCTCATAGTTAGAAGCTGGGGCTGTCGGGAAATAGATAATTCCAAACAGCCCCATTTAATTTATTCTTTGGGATATATGAACTTGTACTTGCCTTTTCCAAAACCGCTGACAGGCTCAATCAAATCTGCATTTTTCAGCTTTGTAATGAGATTACCAGCTGCAGTAACAGAATTGTTTGTAATAACAGCTATGTCAGAACGACCAAAGACACCATCAATATCCATGTTTGCAAATACCGCTTTCGCCTTTGCAATCGTAGCTTGGCTTGCGTTTAGTTTATTAATCGCAACCTCAATCGCAAGGTGATCGGGGGCAATCGCAACATTTTCGTCCCCAATCGCAGCCTTAGTTGCGTTTACCGTTGCTTCATAATTCAAGTTATACAGCGTGACTTGGAACGAGCTGGCATCGGAATAGAATTTCGGCTCCAATTCGTCACGGTAATTGTGGGCGGCACGGTAAGTTTCTGTGATCTTCTTAAATCCGCTGCCTTGGCGCTCCATATAGCCCAATCTGCCAAAAATATCAGCAAGGGCAGGATTGCGGCGAGTGGAGGAAACATTGGAAATATCTCTTTCCTGTATTCGTGTACCGTCAGCCATACCGCCGGGAGAAGTAATGGTAAGATGATCGTCATAAATGTCGATATGGACTTCGCTGCCCAAAATCAGATAGTCACGGTGGATTAGCGCATTGACGAGTGCTTCAAAAATGCTTCGCTCGCAGTAATCGGGCATTTCAATACGGGAGTTGGCGGTTTTCTTCCAACGTGTTTTCATGTTCCGCTTCACAAAGCCTACCCCCTCGTTGAGCAGAATAATCAAGCTTCCAGAATATTCTGCACTGTCGAGAGCATCTACCATGCCGCCGCTTTTATCCAAACCATTCCAGCGTGTGCAGAACAGCCGGGAATGGCTGATTGGAGAATCATCTGCCAGCAAAGCACCTGCATTTGTCAGTTTTCCATATTCATTTCTTATATCGAAGGAATCAAACAGTTTATCTTCCATGCTATTACCGGTCCAGACCTTATATCTCTCTCGTAGCTTGGAAAAAGCGTAGTCCTTGAAAGCATATTCAGAGTTTAGTGTGTCATAGGTTCGGTTCATGCCTTTCAATATAAGCTGATTCAGGGCGAAACTTGGAGCAATCACACTCTCGTTTCCAATGCGGATATATGTCTCCATAACACCATCTGCTTTGTAATAATAGGGCGTAGAGTATCCGGAGGAGACTGTCAGTATCAGAATATTTTTACCATCCTTTCGTTCTGGTACAAGAATGAAGTTGGGATATGGCGAGATACGCTCTTTAATCAGGCGGCTGATTGCTTCCGCATCTGCCTGTGCGTCCGTCAGACCAACCACATTTCGGTTATCATCAATGCCAAAAATCAGAGTACCACCGATACCATTTGCAAAAGCACTGACACTTTTTAGCCAACTTTTCGGCTTCTTTATTTCCAGAGCAACCTTGAAATCACATTCTGTTGCTTCAGCAATCCATTTATCAATCATTGTCTTGTGCCTCCCTATAGGAACTGTTTTTTCTCGCTCTGCTCTTATACACATTATGCTTGTTCTTACACTGCGGGCTGCAAAATACAGTGCTTGGTCTGCTTGCCACAAAGGTCTTCATATACCCCTCCACCATGTATTGTAACCCAAATAACGCTGTTTTATATTACCCCTCCACCCGATATTGCCTAAAAATACTGCGCAGAACCTTATAAAGAGGTTCTTTTATTTTTTCAAGGGGAAGTGGCTGTTCGTAGAGAATAGTGTTATAACTGACACCGCTGACCAGTTCTAATATCATGTACATCATGAGCTCAGGGTCACGATAAGTATGGGAAGATTTTGCTAGAAGTTCCTGATAAATCGTATAAACAGCCGGAACATCTTTGTCAGGGGTTTCAATCAGAGAGTTAGTGAAGAATCCCCAGCTTAAATGCTTGGAAATCAGCATGACCAGGCTGTGGTTTTCTGAGAACTGATTCAGGATATTATCAATAATAAACAGAACCTGATCTTCGAAATCAACGATATCCTCATGTTTTTGCAGCTCTGTATATGCAGCCAGGAAAACCTGACTGGCTTTGTGGCTGATGAGGTGATTTCTTATGTCATATTTATCCTTGAAATATAGGTAAAAGGTACCCTTCGCAACACCAGCCGCATTTACAATATCAGAAATAGAGGTCTTGCTAAAACCATTACGAATAAACAGAGAAAAGGCAGAATCCAACAGGGAATTGCGCTTTTGCTGTTTATTATGATCTACTTTGCTCATTTCATATAACCTTCTTTCTTTTCTTCGTACCTTCGTATACTTTGTACATTATAGGGAGGGAAACAGGGAAAAGTCAAACGAAAAATCTAAGGTTCTTCTTTTTCTCTGAATTGCATAAATTTTAAAAGTGACTTTTGGTCATAAATTATATTGACCAATGGTCATTTATATGGTAAAACAATATATGACTAATGGTCAGTTTAATTAAGGCGAAAGGAAGGAGAGTCTATGCAAAAGCTGGGAAGAAAAATTGTAAAGTTCCGGATTTCTATTTTTATTTTAAGCCTGCTTCTTTTGATACCGGCGGGAATCGGATACATAAATACCAGGGTAAATTATGATGTACTTTATTATCTGCCGGATGAAATTGAAACTATGAAGGGACAGGATATTCTGGTGGATGAGTTTGGAACGGGAGCGTACTCCATGTTTATTTGTGAGGGAATGCCGAATAAAGATGTGGCGGCACTGAAGAAAAAGATTGAAGATGTGGAGCATGTTTCCAAGGTTGTGTGGTACGATACGTTTTCTGATACTTCCGTACCTGTAGAAATGCTTCCGGAGAAAATCCGCAGCGCTTTGTTTTCAGAAGATTCTACTATGATGTTTATTATTTTTGATACCACCACTTCGGCGGATGAGACCATGGACGCCATTGGAGATATTCGGAAACTGGCTGGGAAGCAGTGTTTTGTCAGCGGTATGTCAGCTATTGTTACAGATACCAGAAATCTGGCGGAATCTGAGGTGGCTGTTTATGTACTCATTGCAGTAGTGTTGTCCTGTATTGTGCTGGCGCTTACCATGGAATCTTATTTTATACCATTTTTGTTCCTTCTTAGTATTGGAATGGCTATTATTTATAATATGGGAACCAATGTGATTCAGGGAGAAATTTCCTATATTACAAAAGCATTAAGTGCAGTACTGCAGCTTGGTGTTACTATGGATTATTCCATTTTCCTCTGGCACAGTTACCAGGAGCAAAGGAGCAGATTTGAAGACGATCATAAGGAAGCTATGGCTCAGGCAATCGCGGCTACTATTAAATCTGTAGTGGGAAGCTCCATTACCACCATTGCAGGGTTTGTAGCTCTGTGCTTTATGAGTTTTACTCTTGGGCTGGATTTGGGAATCTGCATGGCAAAAGGCGTTGTTTTTGGTGTCATCAGCTGTGTTACTATTCTTCCTTCCATGATTATGATTTTTGATAAAGTATTGGAAAAGACGAAACACAGACAGCTCATACCGGATTTTCCAAAGGTTTCAGAATTTTTAGTAAAACACCATAAAACCTTTGCCTGCTTATGCGTGCTGTTGTTTGTTCCCTTTGCATATTTTCAGGCAAATACCAAGGTTTATTATAATCTGGATGCCAGTCTGCCAAAAGAACTGGAGTCCATTCAGGCAAATACCAAACTTCAGGAAGATTACCACATGGGAGCAGCTCACATGATTTTGATGGATAAGAATCTTCCCAATAAAGAGAAGCACAAAATGATTGCTGAGATGGAAAAAGTGGATGGGGTCAAAGAAATCCTGGGGCTTGAGACTATTATCGGTCCTGCATTTCCACAGAGCATGGTGCCAAAGGACGTGAAGGAAATTCTGGAAAGTGAAAATTATGAATTAATGCTCATTACCAATGAGTATTTGACTGCATCGGATGAAGTGAATGAGCAGCTTGGTGAACTGAACCAGATTCTGAAGAAGTATGACAAGACTGGAATGCTGGTAGGAGAAGCGCCCTGTACCAAGGATTTGATCGAGATTACAGACCATGATTTTAAGGTGGTAAGCGCAGTCTCTATTTTAGCTGTATTTTTCATTATTTTGTTTGTATTCAAGTCCATTTCCCTGCCGGTGATTCTGGTGCTGGTTATTGAAGGGGCAATTTTTATTAACATGGGTATTCCGTACCTTACAGGAACAGAGCTTCCCTTTATTGCTTCTATTGTAATTGGAACCATACAGCTTGGCGCTACTGTGGATTATGCGATTTTAATGACCAGCAGATATGAGCAGGAGCGGGGAAGTGGAAAAGGAAAGAAAGAATCTATCAGTATTGCTCTGGAGAGTAGCATCCGCCCGGTTATGGTGTCTGCCTTTAGTTTTTTTGCAGCTACCTTTGGGGTTGGAATGTATTCTAAGATTGATATGATTAGTTCTCTTTGCCTGCTTATGGCAAGAGGCGCGTTGATTAGTATGTGTGCAGTTCTTTTGTTCCTTCCGGCTATGTTCTGGCTGCTGGATGGATTGATTTGCAGAACAAGTAAAAACTTTAAACCGGGTATTCGGAGAAAATAGGAGGTCTTTTAGATGAAGAAAAAACAGGTTCAGGCACTTTTGGCAGGAATGGCAGCTATGATGGCAGTGATTTTGCCTACGTCTTCTGTCTGGGCAGCAGTTCCGGCAAAGGAACAGACAGTTTACGTAAATGCAGATGAAAAAGGAAATTCCCAGGAGGTCATTGTAAGTAACTGGCTGAAAAACCAGGGGAATGAGCAGGAATTAACAGATAAGAGCAATCTGTCTGAGATTACCAATGTAAAGGGAGATGAAACCTTTCAGCAGAAGGGGGATGGAACTCTTGTGTGGAATGCCGGCGGTGAGGATATTTATTATCAGGGAAAGTCAAAGGAAGAACTTCCGGTTTCTGTGAAGCTGACCTATTATCTGGACGGAAAAGAAATCAGCCCTAATGAGCTGGCGGGAAAAAGCGGAAAACTGAAAATCAGAATTGATTATGAAAATAAGACAAAAGAGACAGTGGATGTTCAGGGGAAACAGGAAGAGGTGTGTACGCCTTTTATGATGATGACTGCTATGATTCTTCCGGCAGATACGTTTACCAATGTGGAAATTACCAACGGACAGATTGTTTCAGATGGAAACAATGAGATTGCAGTCGGCCTGGGATTTCCGGGATTGGCGGACAGTTTACATTTACAGGAAGTGGAGGAATTGCAGGATCTTGAGATTCCGGATTATGCAGAACTTACCGCAGATGTAAAAGATTTTTCACTGGCTATGACTGCTACAGTGGCTACCACGGGTATCCTGGAAGATTTGGATTTGGCAGATGTTGACAGTACAGAGGATTTAAAGGAAAAAATGGAGACACTGACAGATTCTTCCAAGGCATTGGTAGAGGGAAGCCAGGCTCTCAGGGACGGTATTGAAACCATGGACAGTTCGGCAGACACTTTTGTCAGTGGTCTGGAGCAGGCTGACAATGGAACAAAAGCTCTAAAAGATGGTATTGATACCATGAACAGCAAGAAAGGAGAACTTTTAGGTGGTGTGTCACAACTGACACAAGGCATGAAGGCCTTACAGTCAGGTTCTGTGAGCCTTCAAAATGGAGTTTCTTCTTATACGGATGGGGCTGCTCAGTTACATGAGGGTATTGCACAGACAGCAGAGGGCGCTTCTGCATTAAATGAAGGAATACAGGAGTTAAACAGCAAAAAAGATACTTTAACAGAAGGTGTAGGAAAACTGGAACAGGGCGCAGCCCAGCTTCAGGAGGGAGCAAAAGGACTGCAGGATGGAATCAGCGCTTATACAGCCGGAGTGCAACAGTTAGATACAGGGCTTGGACAATTAAATGAAAAAGTATCTGAGGGTGCAGGACAGCTTGGAGCAGTAAAGGACGCTATGAATTCTATTACAGCCGGTTCTAAGGAACTGATTCAGGGTGCAGCCGCTTTAAAAGCCGGGGTGTCCGGGGCTCAGGGCTCTGCCCAGGCCATAGCTGCCCAGGTAGGTTCTTATGGAGCTGCCGCAGCGGCAGAGGCTTCCTATACAGATCAGGCAGTTGCCGTGATTCAAAATTTCTTAAATAGCCAGGGACAGCCACAGATATCAGTAGAAGATTTGAATAACCAGGCAAATGCAGCAATCGCCAGTGAAAATGCTGCAGTGAATGCTCAGGCAAATGCACAGCAGCAGAGCAATGTAGCGGCCGCTTTAAGCGCAGCAGGGATTTCAGCAGAAGACCAGGCAAAGGTTATGAGCGCTCTGGGAGGAATTTCTGTAGGGGTACAGACTTCGGCATCTCTTTCTGTACCACAAACACAGCCTGATACCAGTGTTTTAGGTGAATTAAATGGAATCAAGGCAAACATGGAAGCAGAGAAGGCAAAGTTTGACACCTCCACACTCCAGGCGCTCCAGGGACAGTTTGGAACCATGAACAGTCAGTGTGATGCGGCTGTACAGGGAGCCGACAGTTTAAGCGCAGGCGTACAGGAATTTTCAAAGGCGGCAGAGTCCATGAAAGACTTGTCCGGCATGGTAGAGGAACTGGCAAAGGCAACAGGACAGTTAAGACAGGGAAGCAGCGCTTTGTGTGCAAAAAATGAAGAGCTGAATCAGGGAGCTGCAAGTCTGGCAACAGGAACCAGCTCATTGACAGAAGGTATGGCTTCGCTGTCAGGTGGAACCCAGCAGGTAAGCGCGGGAATCAGTAAACTGGCAGAAGGTTCTGGTCAGCTTGCAGTAGGAACTGCACAGTTAAAGACTGGTTCTGAAGCTCTGAATGCCAATAATGGAGCTTTGAACCAGGGAGCTTCTCAGTTATCTTCCGGCACAGAACAGCTTTTACAGGGCGGTACTGCACTGTCCGCAGGAGCCCAGGCTTTAGGCAGCGGTATTACCCAGCTGGCAAATGGCGCAGTATCCTTAAAAGATGGAACCGCGGCGCTTGTGTCAGGTGGAAAGCAGTTAAAGGAAGGAACTGTTAAGTTAAAAGATGGTTCCACAGAACTGGCTGAGGGCATGGAGAAATTCGATGAAGAAGGCGTTCAGAAAATTACGGAGCTTTTCGGAGATGAAATGCAGAATCTTTTAGACCGTCTCAGCGCAGTAGCAGATGCAGACAGCGCTTACAAGGCCTTTGACGGACAGAACGAAAATGAGAACGGCAAGGTGAAATTTATTATTGAAACAGCCGGAATTGAATAAATGTATTTATAAAAAACACAAATGTCCGCTATAAAAGGATTGACAAAAGGAAAAACAGTGCTATAATGAAATTCGTTAATTGCATATTGTGCCAAAAGAAGGGTGCAGGAAAGCGGCAATTCGCCCACCGAAGGAGTAATACTCTCAGGGGTTCCCAAAAGGAACAAGACTGTATCTGGATGGCTCTCTGGAGAATCCCGAAAAGGGTGCCGAAGGTGTAAGCAGATGGAAGAACATCTGTGAATCTCTCAGGCAAAAGGACAGTGAGGTTTAGAAAAATGCAGAAACTCTGCATTTTGAAACGTGCAAAAGGAGCGGAAATCTGAACATATCAAAGTCCATGGGATTTTTTAACACAAAATCTCATGGGCTTTTTTGGTGCAATGGAGCAGAAAAAAAGGAGAGAAGAGAAATGGATATCATGACATCAATTATGGAAAATGTCGCATCATTTGTGGACATTGTGAACACGTTTTTGTGGGATTATGCGCTTCTGGTGTTATTGCTTGGAACAGGAATTATTTATTCCTTTAGTTTGAAGTTTATTCAGGTACGGAAATTTGGCGCAGGTATGAAGAAAATGTTTGGAAATTTTTCTCTGCATGGAAAGAGTACGGAAAATGGTCTGAGTTCTTTCCAGGCGCTGGCTACAGCCATTGCAGCGCAGGTGGGAACCGGTAATATTGCAGGTGCGGCCACAGCCATTGCTTCCGGTGGTCCAGGAGCTATTTTCTGGATGTGGGTCAGCGCGTTTTTCGGCATGGCAACCATTTATGCGGAGGCAGTGATGGCGCAGCACACCAGAGTAAAGGAAAACGGTGTTGTAGTAGGTGGTCCGGTGTATTATATCAAGTATATTTTCAAAGGGAAATTTGGAAAATTTCTGGCTGGATTTTTCTCTGTTGCCATTATTCTGGCTTTGGGATTTATGGGAAATATGGTGCAGTCAAATTCTATTGGAAGTTCCTTTGAAAATGCTTTTGGTGTGAAACCTATTTTCGTTGGCATCGTAATAGCAGTTATCGCAGCGTTTATTTTTCTGGGAGGCATCAACCGTATTGCAAGAGTTACAGAGAAGATTGTGCCTATTATGGCGCTGATTTATATTGTAGGATGTCTTGTAATCCTGTTTATGAATGGAGCTGGTGTTGGTAAAGCTTTTCATGATATTTTTGTGGCAGCATTTAACCCGGATGCAGTTCTTGGCGGCGCTCTTGGTGTTACGGTACAGAAGGCTATGCGCTTTGGTGTGGCAAGAGGGTTGTTTTCCAATGAAGCAGGTATGGGTTCTACACCTCATGCCCATGCAACTGCAGACGTCAAGCACCCAGGAGACCAGGGAATTATTGCTATGATGGGCGTGTTTATTGATACGTTTGTGATTCTTACATTGACAGCCCTTGTGATTCTTTCTACCGGAGCATTGTCAAGCGGAGAGACAGCTTCAGCCCTGGCACAGGTGGCTTTTGATTCAGCGTTTGGCTCTTTTGGTAAGGTTTTCATTGCTATTTGTATGCTGTTTTTTGCCTTTACTACTATTATAGGATGGTACTATTTTGGAGAAGTAAATGTACGCAGCCTTTTTGGTAAAAAAGCAGTTAAAGTGTATGCAGCGCTGGTTGTGGTGTTCGTGCTGGTTGGTTCCACACTGAAAGTAGATTTGGTCTGGAACATGTCGGATATGTTTAATGGACTTATGGTGATTCCAAACCTGATTGCCATTCTGGCTTCGATTCCGATTGTCAGGAAGCTGAGTCGGGAGCATGAAGGGCTTTTGAAAAAATGAGAAAACACGACTTTACAAATATTTCTGAATATGTTAGCATGATAGATATATGTAAACACAGTGACAAAGAGAGTACATGTATTTCTTGTTTTACAGAGAAGCTTTTGTATGCTGAGAGAAAGCGGATGAGAATATGTGGAAGATGGCTTTTGAGAGGCGCACCGAAGTATGATATTATACCAAGGCTGCGACAGGTTCCGCCTGTTATAGCGGTAAGGTATGAAAGTACCTGTTGAGGTCTGGGCCGCAAGGCACAGATGAACAGAAGTGGTAACACGGGTAAATATAGCTCGTCTTCTTTGGAAACAGAGAAGGCGGGTTTTTTGTTTCATAGGAAAGTGCGTCCTATGAAACAAAAAACGCTCCGCGAGGATCGCACTGCGGCGGAGTGGAATTATGTCGCTGATGCGACCCGCCGCAGGCGGAGAATCTCGCAAGCGAGATTCTTTCTTGTTTTACCGAAGAACTACACTGCAGTGAGCCATACTCTCTTAGAACAGGAGGAAAGAAAATTGGATAAGAAAAAATATTATATTACCACAGCTATTGCCTATACATCGGGCAAGCCTCATATTGGAAATACTTATGAGGCTGTTTTAGCAGACAGTATTGCAAGATTCAAAAGACAACAGGGATATGATGTCTTTTTCCAGACAGGAACAGATGAGCATGGACAGAAAATCGAATTAAAGGCAGCAGAGGCTGGCGTTACCTGCAAGGAGTTTGTAGACAATGTTGCCGGAGAGATTAAGAGCATCTGGGATTTAATGAATACTTCCTATGACAAATTTATCCGTACTACCGATGCAGACCATGAGAAGCAGGTGCAGAAAATTTTCAAAAAGCTCTATGACCAGGGGGATATTTACAAAGGCTATTATGAAGGAATGTACTGCACTCCTTGTGAATCCTTTTTCACAGAATCCCAGTTAGTAGACGGAAAATGTCCTGACTGCGGACGCCCGGTAACACCGGCTAAGGAAGAAGCATATTTCTTCAGAATGAGCAAATACGCACAGAAACTTATTGACCATATTAATGAACATCCTGAGTTTATCCAGCCGGTTTCCAGAAAGAATGAAATGATGAATAACTTCCTGCTTCCGGGGCTGCAGGATCTGTGTGTGTCCAGAACTTCCTTTAAATGGGGAATTCCGGTAGACTTTGACCCAAAACATGTGGTTTATGTATGGCTGGACGCTCTTACCAACTATATCACAGGAATTGGTTATGATTGTGATGGAGAGAGTACAGAACAGTTTAAGAAAGACTGGCCTGCTGATCTGCACTTAATCGGAAAAGATATTATCCGCTTCCATACTATTTATTGGCCAATTTTCCTTATGGCATTAGATTTGCCACTGCCAAAACAGGTATTTGGACATCCATGGCTGTTGCAGGGTGATGGAAAAATGAGCAAATCCAAAGGAAATGTTATTTATGCAGACCAGTTGGTAGATTTCTTTGGAGTAGATGCAGTGCGCTATTTTGTTCTCCATGAAATGCCATTTGAAAACGATGGTGTTATTACCTGGGAATTAATGGTAGAACGTCTGAATTCTGAACTGGCAAATACTCTTGGAAACCTGGTAAACAGAACCATTTCCATGTCCAACAAATATTTTGGCGGAGAAGTGAAGCGCACAGGAGTATGTGAATCTGTAGATGAGGAATTAAAGGCAGTTGTTCTTGGAACAAAGGCAAAAGTAGCGGCTAAGATGGAAGAGCTTCGTGTGGCAGATGCCATTACAGAAATCTTTACCCTGTTTAAACGCTGCAATAAATATATTGATGAAACTATGCCATGGGCTCTGGCAAAAGATGAGAGCAAGAAAGACCGTCTGGCAGAAGTCCTGTATAATCTGGTAGAAGGTATCTGCATTGGCGCCTCTCTTCTGGAATCTTTTATGCCGGAAACCACAGAAAAGATTCTGGCACAGTTAAATGCAAATAAGAGAACCTACAAAGAACTGGATACTTTTGGACTGTATCCGTCAGGAAATAAGGTAACTGAAAAACCGGAAATTCTCTTTGCACGTCTGGATGTAAAAGAGGTTATGGAAAAAGTAGAAGAAATGAGAGCCAAAGAAGCAGCCGAAAATCAGCCGGAGGAAGAAAAAGAAGAAGCTCCTGTAGTGGATATTGAGGCAAAACCAGAGGTGACTTTTGATGATTTCATGAAAATGCAGTTCCAGGTAGGAGAAATCATTGCCTGTGAAGCAGTGAAGAAATCTAAAAAACTTCTTTGCTCCCAGGTAAAAATCGGAAGCCAGGTAAAACAGATTGTGTCTGGCATTAAATCCAGCTACGCACCGGAAGACATGGTGGGCAAGAAAGTGATGGTTCTGGTGAACTTGAAACCTGCGAAACTGGCTGGGGTATTGTCAGAAGGAATGATTCTCTGCGCAGAAGGGCTGGACGGAGAACTGGCACTTATGACACCCGATAAGGATATGCCGGCGGGGGCAGAAATCTGCTAGAGAAAAATTTCCCTATTGACAACACGCAGCTTATCGTATATTATTCTCTTCAATGAAAGGGAGTAGCTGGCACCAGCAGGTGTTTGCGGCATCGTCAATCTCGATGAGACTTTTCTCATCCGTGTCGTGATGAAATAGCGAGACTTTTATTGCATAGCAGACTGTGCAGTAAGGGTCTCGCTTTTTGCTTTTATCTGCACATAAAAAGACCTTTACGAAGCACAATAAAATAAGGAATGGAGGAAAAACCATGAAAGAGTATTATCAAATGTCAAGAACAGAAGCTCAGAAATCTGTAAATGGCAGTACCCATCCTCTTAGCCAGGACCAGATTAAGAAAAATCAGGAGAAATATGGTCCTAATGCATTAGTAGAGGAAAAGAAAAAATCCATACTTCAGATTTTTCTGGAGCAATACAAGGATTTTCTGGTTATCATCCTGATTGCGGCAGCTATTGTTTCAGGGCTTCTTGGAGAGACAGAAAGCGCAATCGTTATTTTAGTGGTTATTACCATGAACGCTATTTTAGGTACGGTTCAGACCATTAAGGCAGAACAGTCCCTGGATAGTTTGAAAGCCATGTCGGCTCCTGAGGCAAAGGTATTTAGAAATGGTGATGTGATTAAAGTACCATCTTCAGAAGTTACGATTGGTGATATTGTTATGCTGGAAGCTGGCGACTATGTTCCGGCAGACGGACGTATTCTGGAAAATGCCAGCCTGAAGGTAGATGAGAGCGCTCTTACAGGAGAAAGCCTTGGTGTTGATAAGACAGAGGAAGAAATCAGCGGCGAAGTACCTCTTGGAGACAGAACCAATATGGTTTATTCAGGAAGCTTTGTTTCTTATGGACGTGGTTCCTTCCTGGTAACAGCAATCGGTATGGAAACAGAAGTGGGAAAAATTGCGAAGCTTCTGAAAAGTACATCGGAAAAGAAAACACCTCTGCAGATGAACCTGGATAACTTTGGACGCAAACTTTCTATTTTGATTTTGGTATTCTGTGCGATTTTGTTTGGTATCAGTGTTTTCAGAGGTGAATCTATTGGAGATGCTTTCCTCTTTGCAGTGGCATTGGCAGTTGCAGCTATCCCGGAAGCATTAAGTTCTATTGTAACCATTGTGCTGTCCTTTGGTACTCAGAAAATGGCAAAAGAACATGCCATTGTCCGTAAGCTGCAGGCAGTGGAAGGTCTGGGAAGCGTGTCTGTCATTTGCTCTGATAAGACAGGTACTTTGACACAGAACAAAATGACAGTGGAGTATTATTATGTAGAAGGAAAAGAAATTCCGGCAGAATCTATTGATTTAGGAGATAAAGCTCAGAAACAGCTTCTGCGCCACAGTATTTTGTGTAATGACTCTACTAATAAAAATGGTGAAGAAATCGGTGATCCTACAGAAACAGCCCTGATTAATCAGGGCGATAAGCTGGGGGTTCCGGCAGAAACAGTAAGAGAAAAATATCCGCGATTCAGTGAAGTTCCTTTTGACAGTGACAGAAAACTTATGTCGACTCTGCACAATTTAAAAGGTGTTTCCACCATGGTGACCAAAGGCGCAGTGGATGTGCTGCTGGGAAGAGTAACCACCATCCAAAAAGAAGGAGTGGCACAGCCTATTACTCAGCAGGACATTCAGGAAATTGAGGAGCAGAACCAGAAGTTTTCCAGAAATGGTCTCCGTGTACTGGCATTTGCCTATAAGAGTGTACCGGAAGGAACTGCTCTTAGTATAGAAGACGAAAATGATATGACTTTCCTGGGACTGATTGCCATGATGGACCCGCCAAGGGAAGAGTCTAAGGATGCTGTTGCAGAGTGTATTAAAGCGGGCATCAAGCCTATTATGATTACTGGTGACCATAAGGTAACCGCAGCGGCGATTGCCAAGAGAATTGGTATTTTAAAGGATGAATCCGAAGCATGTGAAGGCGCTGTTATTGAAAATATGTCAGATGAAGAACTTCAGAAATTTGTGGAAGGCATTTCTGTTTATGCCAGAGTTTCACCGGAACATAAAATCCGAATTGTCAAAGCATGGCAGGATAAGGGAAATATTGTTTCCATGACCGGTGACGGTGTCAATGATGCGCCGGCTCTGAAACAGGCAGATATCGGTGTTGCTATGGGAATCACAGGAACGGAGGTTTCTAAGGATGCAGCATCTATGATTCTGACAGATGATAACTTTGCAACTATTGTCAAAGCAGTAGAAAACGGACGTAATGTATATCGCAATATTAAAAGCGCCATTCAGTTCCTGTTGTCCGGTAACTTTGCGGGAATCCTGGCTGTTTTGTATGCATCTATTGCAAATCTGCCGGTACCGTTTGCTCCGGTTCACCTGTTGTTTATTAACCTGCTGACTGACAGTTTGCCGGCCATTGCTTTAGGTCTGGAACCGCACACAAAGGCTGTTATGAATGAAAAACCAAGACCAATGAATGAATCCATTCTCACCAAAAACTTCCTGTCCAAGATAGGAATTGAAGGTTTTGTGATTGCAGTTATGACTATGATAGGATTTTATATTGGTTATCAGGAAAGCCCGCTTCTGGCTTCTACGCTGGCATTTGGTACGTTGTGTACTTCACGTCTGGTACATGGTTTTAACTGTAAATCCGATGCACCGGTACTCTTTACAAAGAGATTTTTCAACAATAAATATCTGGCAGGCGCTTTTGGTCTGGGACTTCTTCTGATTACAGCAGTTATGATGATTCCGGGACTGCACAGCATCTTCCAGGTACAGACTTTAAATATTACACAGTTGTTCATTATGTATGGTTTGGCTCTTGCCAATCTTCCGATTATTCAGTTTATTAAATGGATTCGCAAGAAAATCGGGAAATAAAAAGTGCCAGGGAGGTATGAATGGATTTAAATAAAAAAAATATGAAGAATTGGATGCTTCTGATAGTTTTTGCAGTGCTGGTTTATGGTGTTGTGCAGAGAATTGAAATTCTGGCAGCAGGCTTTGCCTTTCTTTACAGTATTATTATGCCTTTTGTTTTGGGAGCAGCTATGGCGTTTATCCTGAATATTCCCATGCATTTTCTGGAAAAGAGGCTGTTTCGCAAGGCAAAGAAACGGAAATTTGTAAGACCTGTGTGTCTGGTACTTTCCATTTTCTTTGTAGTGGCTGTGATCCAGATTGTGTTGCTTGTGGTGCTTCCGGAAGTAGCCACTACCTTTGCCAGCATCAGCAAAAATATCGAGGCTTTTCTTCCTCATGTGCAAGAATGGGCCATGAATACCTTCCCTGACAGTGAACAGATGGCGGCCTGGATTCAGAGTCTGGAGTTTAATTGGGATAAGATTATTCAGACAGCGGTAGATTTCCTGAGAAACGGGGCAAGCAATGTATTAAGCTCTACGTTTACAGTGGCAAGAACGGTTATTAATTCTCTTATGAATTTCTGTGTGGCCTTTGTTTTTGCCTGCTATATTTTGCTGCAGAAGGAGAAGCTGTTTGTTCAGGTGAAGAAAGTGCTGTATGCTTTCTTACCACAAAAGGCAGTGAAGAAAACATTGGAAGTAGCTTCTTTAAGCTATAAGACCTTTTCTAATTTTGTTACAGGGCAGTGTACAGAGGCAGTAATCTTAGGAACTATGTTTTTTGTAACTATGAGTATTTTGAGATTTCCCTATGCTTTGCTGGTTGGTGTGGTAATTGCATTTACAGCTTTAATTCCTATTTTCGGCGCTTTTATCGGATGTGTTCTGGGAACCTTTTTGATTTTGGTATCCAACCCCATGCAGGCCATTGGATTTGTTATTTTATTCTTGGTTTTACAGCAGGTGGAGGGAAACCTGATTTATCCTCATGTAGTAGGAGGCTCTGTTGGGCTTCCTTCTATCTGGGTGCTGGTGGCAGTAACTGTAGGTGGAAGTCTCATGGGAGTTGTGGGAATGCTGATTTTTATTCCATTGTCTTCTGTGATTTATGCGTTGTTTAGAGAATTTGTACATAAGAGACTAAAGGAGAGAAATATCCATGATATTTGAGACACACGCCCATTATGATGACGAGGCTTTTAATGGGGACAGAGATGAACTGCTTTGTTCCATGAAGGAGAATGGAATCGAAACCATTGTAAATGTAGGCGCATCTTTTCGTGGTGTGGAAGATACAGTAAAGCTGATGGAGCAGTATTCTTTTGTGTACGGAGCAGTTGGTATTCATCCAGACGAAGTGGGAGATTTGGATGAAGAAAAAATGGAGATACTGTGCAGGTACTGCCATTTGCCGAAAACTGTTGCAGTGGGAGAGATTGGACTGGATTATTATTGGGATAAGGAGAACCATGATACACAGAAAAAGTGGTTTGTGCGCCAGATGGACCTTGCCAAAGAAACAGACCTTCCTATTATTGTCCACAGCAGAGATGCGGCAAAAGATACTCTGGAACTTATGAAGGCTGAGCGGGCAGACTGCTTAAGAGGTGTGATTCACTGTTATTCCTATTCCAGGGAACATGCAAGAGAATATATGAATATGGGCTATTATCTTGGAATCGGCGGTGTGGTTACTTTTAAAAATGCAAAGAGGCTAAAAGAAGTAGTAGAGTATGCGCCTCTGGATTATCTGCTCCTGGAAACAGACTCTCCTTATCTGGCGCCGGAGCCACACAGAGGTGAGAGAAATTGCTCCGCTTATCTGAGGTATGTGGCTCAGACCATTGCAGAAATTAAGGGAGTGTCCTATGAAGAAGTAGTTGACATAACCAGGAAAAATGCAAAAAATCTGTTCGGAATTTAGGAAAATTTAATACTCTTCTCTTTGCATCTGTGCTATAATCATTATCATAAACAAATCTAAAAAGTCCCAGGGGATTTCTTTAAAATTCCCTGGGGAAAAACAATTCATTATTCATTAGGTCGGTTCAGACCAAGATTCAGAAATTTTAATGTTAAGTGTATTACAAATGTATTTTTTATGATACTATAAAAGGGGAATGGTATGAAGTTTCAGTGGGACGAAGAGAAAAATCAGCTTAATAAAGCGAAGCACAAGATTTCCTTTGAAACAGCAGCGTATGTATTTGCGGATCCAAAGTGTATTGAACTGTATGATACAAAACATAGTATGGAGGAAGACCGCTTTATTGCTATTGGAAAAGTAGGAGAAGTATTATTTGTTGTTTTTACGGAAAGAAAAGAATCCATAAGATTGATATCAGCGAGGCTTGCCACAAGCGCAGAGAGGAGGCTTTACTATGATCAGGACCTTTACTATTAAACCAGGACAAAGTCCAACAAGGGAACAGTTTCAAGAAGTAGAATATGCCAAAAAGTATCCTATTGCTTTTGATGAAGAATGTGAGGAATTGTCACCAGAGATGATAGAAACATTTAAAGTATCCATAGGACGACAGAACCATAGAAAAAAAGCATAGATAGAATAAAGCTGCATGAAGCGGATAAGATAATATGTTCCTATGCGTTTCATGCAGCAGACTTGGAAAATAATGATTCAATTCTTAACAAATCCGGTCGGTTCAGACCAAGATTCAGAAAAAGCTATAATTTTTTATGTTGAATTAAATTTTGTAAAAACTGTATGGTTTCTTCTTTGGTTTCCAGCAGTTCATTTTCTTCCAGGGATGATGCAAAGTCATAGAAAGAAGCCAGAAGATTTTGTTCTTTTAACAGAATATAAGACAATTCTGTGGATTGTCCTGAAAACATAAGATATCCATAGTTTACGGTAATGGATATGTTCAGGTTCAGAGGGAACTTTTCCAGAGAACCTTTCAAAAGACGGATATCCTGGGAATTTTCCGCCTGTTCGCAGAATTTTTTCAGTAGCTTAACCCGGTCTTCGTACTCAAAAGGTTTGCATAAACCTCTTGGGATTTCATGGAGATATCCGGTCATAAGGAAATGCATAGCGCCTTCACGAGTAAAGTAAATGTGAGTGGTGGCTCTGCTGAGAGTACTTGTATATTGGATTAGTTCTTGCATAAGAACATCTCTGGATGGCAGAGACTCTTCAAGATATTTGTCTATGAGTTCCTGGGTAAAAAGAGGAACAAGACAAGGCTCAGCGCTTAACCCATAAGCATTTGAAGAGTCTTTATAAATCACGGCAAAATTTTTTAAATGCAGATTCAGGATAGAATGGAAGGTAGCAGTTAAAGGGCTGGTATTCATGAGGATTTTTTGGAAACGACTTTGGAATAAAGCAATAGTTTCCGGCTCCTGGATTAAAATGCCTTCCTTTAAATCACTGGAACACAGGATTGCTGCTGAATCTGTAAGGAACATACAGGGAAGAAAGTTCAGGTTATTAAAATGAGAATTAACATTGTCATAATAATAATAGGGTTCGTAGATAACAGGCTTCTCATAAAAGGGAATGAGCTTCTTTAAACACTGTATATTGTAGTTTTGCTGAGAACGTATGTAGCTCTTGCGGTTATTAATGCACAAAATATGTTGGATATGCATATTGCTGTTTTGGTTTGGAAGAGAAGCAGCAAGGTTCAGTCCCTCTAAATGCTCCGGTTGTGCCAGGATGGAAAGGGTACTCTGGGACTTTGTCTGCATCTGGGCAATTACAGAGTTTATAGCAGCCACAATTTGAAGTTGGCTGGACAGTGTAGAAGTCCCTTTTTCTGCCACTGCAAAATTGAAATCAAAGGCAGGAGAAGGGGAATCTGTGAAAAAAGAGGCTTCGCTTCGTACATCTGCAAAACTTAACAGGAATTCCAAAACATTTTTCCGGCTGTAATAGATTTCCCATCCAACTTTGGAGAGCAGATAAGCCTGTATCAGCTCCTGGGTTTCCAGAGGATTCAGATTCATAAAAGAGGCCAGTTTCTGAACCAGGGCCTTAGAAGAGGGGGAACGTTTACCATTGATGAGTTTATACATAGTAGAACGGTCCAATTCACAATAAGCTGTGAGCGCGCTGACATTCACATCGCGGGTTTTAATAAATAAAGATAACAAATTAGAAAATTCAGACATATATCACAACTCCTTCTATACAATCATGATAATAGACTATTAAAAATATGTCGAAAAGTAAAGAATATTAGAAGAAAAAGTCTGTCCACAAATTTTGCCACATGTTGTAGATATATAAAAAAAGTATAAAATTATTACAGAGATGCTTTATAAATTTATTGGAATTATTGTAGATATTTTTGCTGATACAGGCATCTTTCATAATATTTGGGTGGAGTTTATTGAAAATATGCCTTTTAGTGGTTTTATAGGAAAAATGGCATTGGAATTGTTTTCTAAATTTGTACCTGTTGCAGTAGACAGTCAGGCATATTTATCGGGAACAAAGGAAATACATGGTATTTTAGAATTTTTACAGGAATTTGGAAGACTTTTTCTAACAGCCACCATATATGGTATGCTGGAAAAAATTTTTGATGCCCTTATGGAATTATCAGGACAATCAGCAGTAACAGTATTTATCAAGAAAAGTGTTAGTCATATGGTTGCAGTATTTCTTGCAGCAATTTTTGTTGGTCCACTTCTACAATTTGCTTTTGAGCAAATTAATCAGTTGAAATCGCTGGGGGCACAGATTATGACCTTTGTGATTTTGCTTATTTCTTTGGTAGGTGCGGTGGGAATTTACGCCTTTTTGTTAAGCGTGACAACAGGCTTGGTGATTGGATATGTAATTGTAAAGCTTGTACTCATGAACCTGGTAGATTTATTGCTTTCCAGTTTTTTGTTGGCGTTCATTTTATTAAATATTGCAGAAAAGACATGGACTTTGGCATTTACAGGATTAGGTGCCTGGATTGTTGTTTTGATTGTGCTGGCCGCTACTGATTATGTGCTTTCATCGATATTTGATTAATAAATAAAATTGGTGGGGAGTATCTGTTTGGATATTCCCCTATATTAATGCAAAAAAAACTTGTCAAATTTCTATTTGTTTGTTATAATGACAATAATAAATGTAAACAGTTATTCAAATCTATTTTATCTATTGATTACCCATGAATATAAATGTAAAACAGTAAAATTGAAATGAGTTTATAGAAAAAATGAAAGGCGTTTTATGAATTATTTAACATCTATCCACACAGATGCTGGAATCAGAAAGGATAGAAATCAAGATTCGGTATTAATCGAAACAGCGGCTACAGACTATGGACAGATCCTGTTAAGTGTAGTTTGTGACGGTATGGGCGGCCTTGCAAAAGGCGAGGTTGCCAGCGCCATGTTAGTAAAGGCATTTTCCAGATGGTTTCATCAGGAATTTCCCAGACTGCTGTACAGCGGTCTGGAAGCCAATACCCTGAAAGAAAGCTGGACCAATTTAATTTTAGAACAGAATCAGAAAATCAGTAATTATGGATTAGGATGCAATGTGAGCCTGGGGACTACCCTGGCAGCGCTACTTTTAGTAGACAACATCTACTATATTATAAACGTGGGGGATTCCAGAGTATATTACATAAAAGACGGATTCCACCAGATAACTTTAGACCAGACTTATGTACAGAGAGAGATGGATTTGGGGCGCATGACCCCAGAGGAAGCGAAAAACCATCCAAGAAGAAATGTGCTGCTCCAATGTGTGGGAGCCAGCAGTGTGATTGAACCGGACTTCTATGTAGGGGAATATCAGCGTGATTCCCTGTTTATGATGTGTTCAGACGGATTTCGTCATGTGATTACACCAGAGGAGTTCTATGAAAAAATGCGGCCAGAGATCATGGTCACAGAAGAAAAGATGAAAGAAACATCTGTATATTTTACAGAGTTAAATAAAGTCCGAAGAGAAGACGATAATATTTCGGTTGCTTTGATTCGGGCATATTAGGAGGAGTCTACATGCTTGAAATTGGATCATTAGTAGACGGGAAATATAAGATATTAAATAAAATCGGGCAAGGTGGTATGAGTGTGGTTTACCTTGCCATGAATGAAAGAGCCAATAAACAGTGGGCAATTAAAGAGGTACGAAAAGACGGTGTTCAGAATTTTGAGGTGGTAAAACAGGGTCTTATAGTGGAAACTGATTTGCTGAAAAAACTGAATCACCCAAACCTGCCAAGCATTATCGATGTCATTGACGGAGACGGAAGTTTCCTGATTGTCATGGACTACATAGAAGGACGTCACCTGGAAAGTGTTATTCGGGAATATGGAGCCCAGGATCAGGCAGATGTTATTGAATGGGCAAAACAACTTTGTGATGTATTGTCTTATCTTCATTCCAGAAAACCACCGATTATTTACAGAGATATGAAACCCTCCAATGTTATGCTGAGACCAGATGGAAAAGTCATGCTTATTGACTTTGGTACAGCAAGAGAATTTAAGGAGAGCAGTGTAGCAGATACCACGTGTTTGGGAACTCAGGGCTATGCGGCTCCGGAACAGTATGGAGGACATGGACAGACAGATGCCCGTACTGACATTTATTGTCTGGGGGCTACGTTATACCATTTGCTTACCGGACACAACCCAAGTGAGCCGCCCTATGAGATGTATCCCATTCGGTACTGGAATCCTGACTTATCTTCCGGTCTGGAAGAAATTATTCTCAAATGTACCCAGAAGAATCCAGATGACAGGTATCAGTCCTGTGGTGAGCTACTTTATGCGTTGGAGCATTACAATGAGCTGGATATTGAGTATAAAAGGAAACAAACCCTGAAATGGCGCAGCTTTCTGGCAACAGCTTCCCTTACAGTTCTGGCAGGGGCAGGAGCTATTGGGTTTAAGATAGCAGAAAATTCTGTAAAAGCAAGCACCTATGAGGCTTATGTATCAGAAGCAGAGAATCTGGCTACCACGGACCCGGAACAGTGTATGGAATATTACGAAAATGCAATCACCCTGAATCCGGGAAATGGGGAGGCGTATGAAGGACTGCTGAACTTCTTCCTGTGGCAGAATAATGAAAGTGGCAATAATGGAAGCGGACAGGTAGTATGTGTATTTTCCGATGATGAAGAGCAGCAAATCCGGAAGGTTCTTGGAATTACAGGAAATTCCAGGAGAAGTAATGAGGATTATCTGAAAGTAAATGGGGAGGAGTATGACAAATTTGCCTATGATTTGGGAATTGCGTATTTTTATTCCTATAACGGAACAGGAAATAAAGCGGCTTCCAAGAAATGGCTGGAAATTGCTTCAGAGGCTGACCCAACAGAGCAGCTTAATGAGAAGAACATCAGCAGAGCTAAGAATCTTTACAAGATTGCCAGCTATTACGAAAGCTTGAGCATGAGAAACCAGGCCGGAGATTCTATGGTTTCTTATTCGGACTACTGGCTGGATTTGGTGAATATGGTAGAGAGTGATGCGGAAAATGGGGAAAGCAATGTAAATACCCTGTTGGCATATAAAGAACTGGTAGCTCAGATTGCATCAAAGGCCGCAGAGTTTAAGGGCGCCGGCATTACAGATAAGCAAATGAATACCCAGCTTGAAAATGCTTATGAGAGAATTTCAAGTATGGAGATTGTAACCGGAACTGCAAATGCAGACTATGAGCAGGAGATGAAGGACAGCCTGCTGGAAAACATTGCTCAGGCTCAGATTACAATGCAGGCAACTTATAATACATCAAATATAGAAGGAACGACTGGTCAGGGAGGTGTAGAGAGTGGAACAGATACAGCAGCAGATTAATTTATTTCATACCCTGTTTTATGTGTGTCTGGGTATCTGCATCTTCTGTCTGATTCTCAGTATTATCTTTTTCTTTAAATTTGATATGATCAATATTTTTAATGCACGCACAGGTCGCTCAGTGAAGAAAACGGTGCAGCAGGTAGAAGAGATGAATGCCAGGATAGAAGACATTATCCAACCGTTTCTGATAAGTCATAGGGCATTGCTGTCGCCAGAGGGAGCAGCAACAGAGGAGCTGGATGTAGGAACAACGGAAGTGTTGAGTAAGACGGGGGATATGGTTACGAAAGAAATGGCGCAGCAGGAAGTAGATGAAAGTCATGGCATGTTTCGGATTGAGAAGAGTGAGATGTATATACATACAGATGAAGTGGTGTAGATGATGCACCGTATTTCAAGATATAGCAAAAGGGAGAAGGAGCTGAGGACTTATGAAAGGAAAGCAAAAAATTTTAAAACAACTGCTTGCAATGGTCTTATCGTTAGTTATGGTATCAGGTATGGTGACTCAATCTGTCCAGCTCAGGGCAATAAGCCTGGATGAGATTCCAATAGCAGAAGAACAGCAGGCAGAGCCACAAAAAATACAAGAAGGGACAGGTCAAAACGGAAATAATAATACGCCACAGGTGCCTGAAAGTACCAAAACATGTACTGTAACAATTACAGGTCCAACTGCCACGTCTGGTAAGCCGGGAGATATTATTAGTGGCTTTAATGCTTTGGTAACAGAGGATGGACAACCAGTGCAAGACGCAAAAGTAATTTGGAAGGCAAGTAACGGTGTAACAGTAGATGCAAGCAATGGAGTTTCTGTTACCATTCCATCAGGTCTGGAAGAGGCTGGGACATTTCATGTATGGGCAATATATAAAGATATAGAATCTAATAAAATTCCCATAACAGTACAGCGTTCTAAAATTACAGCTCATGGTAAAACAATAGATGAATCCAAAGAAAAAGATGGCTATGAGACAACTACAGTAGAAGTAACTACAAATAGTCAGATTCATGTTACTGGGAAAGAAGGTCAGAGGATAGATCTGGAGCAGTTTGATGAGAAAGCTGCATTTACTTATGGAGAGAATGCATCGTATAACTTTCAGGCATTTGTTGCTGCAAAGGATGCAGAGGACGCAAAAGATATAAAGAAACATTGGACAATTAACACAAATAAAAATAATGATGAATATGACCCTCAAATCAACTTTCATAGTGTAGAACAAGATAAAGAAAATTCAGATTTGTGGGTTGTAAAAGGTACTATTTCTTTCAAGGCAGTATATGCGGGAGATGTTGAAATTACTGTTGCGTATTCTCAGGATGCTACGGAAAAGGTTTATAAGGATGCGGAAACATTCGGAATATATAGTATCAAAAAGAAAGAACTAACAGTAAGTGGTATTGCTTTTGATGAAAAGATTTATGATGGTACACCGAACGCTAATGTTAGGGTAATTACATTAGATGGTATTCTTAATCAAGATGATGTACAGGCTGTAACAACAGGGTTAAAATTGGCGGGTGTAAATGCTGATGAAGAGGAGGGGTATTGTCTAAACACAGATTCAAAGAACGGCGGACAGCCATTGGGACTGAGAGGAAGTAAGGCGGATAATTACATTATTAAAAGAAGCACAGATGATGCAGTAGCTACTATAAAGTGTAAAATCCAAAGAAGACCCTTGTATTTAAAAGTAAATGATTCCGGGGAAGAGGGTAAACTCCTGGAGAGACAGTATGGTCAGCCGGGAATATATGAAAATGGCATGCCGAAAGTTGAGGTTGCATCAAGGGAGGAGTTGAAAGACATTGTTGCGGATATTGACAGTGTGGGAGAAATTATGGATCACGATGCCAATATTACAGCCATAGAAGTAAAAGATTATTCTGATAAAAGGCAGGTTGTTGATGGTGAGGACATCCCGGATAATAATTTGGAGAAGCGTTTGAGACCAGATTTAGAAGATGGAGCTTCTATTTCGGATAGTAAGGGAATAAACAACTATAAATATGTAGAAAATACAAATTTACATGGAACTGTACGGATTATTTTTTATAAGACAGTAGAAGCTGATGATTACCTTGCATATTCTAGCACAAACGGTTCTATCTTTATGAACAAGGAAAGTGAGCTTTGGGTCAGAGGTAATGTAAAAAACGAAAATAATGCTTATGATTATGACCTTACATTAGGGCTAAATGGAAAGGGAGAAATTCCATTTGATGCAATTAGGGTAGTAGGAGCAGCAGAGGGGGCAAGTGAAGAGGTTGATGTAATAGTGCCACAAAATAGCAAAGAAACTGTGCAGATTAAATTTGTGATACCTGAGGAACAAAAGAAGATTGCCAAAGTTAATTTGCTTTTACTGGCAGAGGATGCAGCGGGTCAATTAGTAGCGTGTTCAGAACCCGTTCTTCTTACTGTAAATGTGGATGCCAAAGCTCCGGTTGTTTCTTTTGAAAAGGTAACAGGAGAGGCGAATCTGGTTGATAAACTGGTCCGTGCAATTACTTTTAACAGATACAGCAACAAGAATTATGCAATGGATATTTCGTTTAGTGATGAAGAAGGTTCGGGAGTACGGGGAAATAATTCCTGGGAATATTATGTTTTGCCCATTACTGAAGACATGCAAGCAGATGGATTTTCATTGCAGAAGGCTATGGATAGGATTTCTGATAACCAGTGGACGACTGCCAAAGATGGACAGACCAGTATTCCCATAGGAAAGTTTGATGAGGAAATGGATGAAAAGTATCTTGAAGGTCATTATATTGCTGCAGTCAGAAGTTATGATAATGTTCATAACTCCAAGATTTATACTTCCAATGGATTCGTATTGGAGGATAATAGACCGGAGATTATTTTTAAAGAGAACCCGAAAGATTATTATAATTTAGAAGACATGGAAAAATCTTCCGATCTGTTTACATTGGGAGAGATTGAAGTATCTGATAGGGAAAAAGATGGTGATATATCATCAGCAATTAAAGAGATTAGCTATCAGGTATACAAAGGTGGCACAAAGGATTCTGACCCAAATGACGCAGGAGTGAGGAAACTGATTCCGTATTCAAAGAATACTGTTTTATATAAATCAGAGAAAGAGGAATACCGATACAGTGAACTAAAGGAAGATTCAGCATTTACTAAAATAACAGAGGAGGTTTCTTTTGCTGTTGATGAAAGATTTGATGGGAATGATGTGTTTTTGCGCGTGACAGCAGTAGATAATGCGGGAAATGAGCATTATAATACAATGCCATTAAGATTCGATTTATCAAGACCAGAGATTGAAGTAACTTATAAAAATGTAGGAGAGACTACGGTACATAATGAAAATTATTATAACGGAAATAGAACAGCAACCATTAAATTCAGTGATCGTAATATAGACATGAATCAGGCTGTTTTTTCAGTATCTTTGAAGGATAAAAAGTATGAACAAAATATTATTTTGGATGAAAGAAATATAGAAGCGCTGGAAGATCTGAAAGACATTTATGGTAATAATATTTTTACAAATGTTACCATTGATATGGATGAAGGGACAGGGCAGGATGAAGATATTCATGTTTCTACGGTTACGTTAGAATTTAATGGTAATGAACAGTATACAGTCAACTATGAATGTAAAGATCTGGCGGGAAATACAAATTCTGAAAAATGGAATACAACATTTATAATTGATAAAATTGCACCGGTAGTTACACAGTTATATGCTGTTGACGGAGAGGAAATCTCTATGGAATCAAAAGTGTATACTCAAAAGCCAATGTTTTATAGTGTAAATATTGCAGAACATAATTTTAAAGCAGATGGGTTACCATTTGAGGCAGATTCTAAAACGACTATTACGGAAGAAGCAGATGAGGGAAAAGAATCTAATCCTGATAACATGATGGAAGATGTAAATCAGTGGGGTGAAAATGGTAATTTGAATAACACTGAGCAGTGGAGGTTTACATTTAATTTTACAGAACAGGGAAATTATACACATTCCTTGGAATACAAAGATCTTGCTGGAAACGATGCTGTATTTGTAGATGCCTATGATAATACAATCAGTAATAAATCAGCATTTACTATTGACTGGACACCGGCAAATGCAACAATTACAGTTGGCAGCTTTAATCCATGGAAGAACTGGTTTGCAGAAATTTTCTTTAAATTATTTAGTAAATCTTCTGTAGATGTGTCAATTGAAGCAAAAGATGATATTTGTGATATTTATCCACTGGAGTATGCAAGATTTCATGATTCACAGACAGTAGAACAGTTAGATGCATACAATGCCTGGCAGTCCGCGTCTGAAGAAAAACCTGGATATGCCAAATTTAGTGTGAACTCAGATGAAAGATTGATTGTATATACCAGGGTAACAGATTATGCCGGAAATATGAAATATTATAGTTCAGACGGAGTTATTGTTGATAGTACAAAGCCGGAGCCTGCAGTTACTATTACAAATTTAAGTCAGTCACAGAATGGAATCTTTCATGAGAATGTAACTTTACAGATTGATGTTAAAGATCCAATCGTTAATGACAGTTATGCAGGGCTGGAAAAAGTATGGTATACCGTTTCTGCAACGGGGAATGTAAATGTAAGGGAAACCATTGAGCTTATGAACAATAGTAACAATCGGATACAAAGCCATCAAACTTTTACAGGAACCATTACAATTCCGGCAGATGTTTACAACAGCAATGATGTGAAAGTACAGGCATTTGCCACAGACTTTGCAGGCAACCAGGGTGACAGTGAAGTAACAGAACTGAAGCTTGATGTAACTAATCCTACGATTTCTGTTTTATGGGATTTGAATAATCCTTTAAAGGGAAGATATTATAAGGACACCAGAACAGCAACCGTTACTGTTACAGACCGCAATTTTGACCCGAATAACGTAAGATTCAGTATTACAAACACAGATGGAACATCAGCAAATATTGGTGGATGGAGTAGTAGCAGTAATATCGGGGTATCCGACAGCGCTGCCAGCACCTGTCAGGTATCTTTCCCGGCAGATGGTGATTACACCTTTACACTGGGATGTACAGACCTGGCTGGAAACAGCGGTGAATACGGACAAACAGATGAATTTACCATTGATAAGACTTTACCAGAAATGACCGTTTCCTATGACAACAATGACGCAAGAAACGGAAATTACTTCAAGGAAGCACGTACAGCAACGGTAACCATTCGTGAACATAACTTCAATGCTGCAGATGTGCGCGCAGCCATTACGGCAAGTCTGGAAGGAAAAGGAGTTTCCACTCCGTCTATTGGCGCTTTCTCTGGAAGCGGCGATACACATACAGCAAGTGTAAGCTACAGCACAGATGGTGATTATACCTTTGATATTGACTATACAGATATGGCAGGAAACGCAGCAGCAGATTACACTCAGGACAGCTTTACAATTGACCTGACTGCTCCGGAACTGGAAATTACAGGTGTGGAAGATAAATCGGCAAACAATGATGCGGTTTCACCAAAGGTAGAAGCAAAAGACGTAAACTATGACGCAAAAGGCGTTACCATTACCCTGACAGGCGCCAACAATGGTCAGGTAGAGGCAGGAACCGCTGTAAGCGCTATCCAGAATGGACAGTCTATGAAATTCAATGATTTCGCAAGAACAGAGGAAATGGATGACTTGTATAAACTTACTGCAAAAGTAGTAGACAAAGCAGGAAATGAGACAGAAAAAGAAATTATGTTCTCTGTAAACCGTTATGGTTCTGTATTCGTCCTGGATGATGATACCAAAGACTGGTTAATGACAGATGGCGGATATACTTACATCCGCGAGGAGAAAGAAGTAGGAATCCGTGAAATCAATGTGGATAATATTGAATCCAGAAGCATTACAGTAAACTGTGACGGTGAATTGGCAAGCTTGAAGGAAAATACGGACTTTACTGTAAAAACCTCCGGTTCTGAAGCACAGTGGAAGGAAGCACATTACACCATTGCAAAAGAGAACTTTGCCAAGGAAGGTAACTACACGGTTATTCTGAATACACAGGATGAAGCGCAGAACAGCATGAACAACACCAGTGTGAAGAAAGCCAACAAGAATCTTCCAATCGAATTCGCAGTAGATAAAACAGCTCCAACAGTTGTTGTATCTGGTGTGGAGAATGATGCACAGTACCGCTTGGTAGAGAAAGCCATGACCGTAGATGCCAAGGACAATCTTGCGCTTACAAAAGTGGCAATCAATATTGATGGTATAGAAACAGTTTATGAAGGCGAAGAGCTGATGAAAGACAATGGTGTCATTGAAGCCTCTATTGCAAGCGCCAACCGTTGGCAGAGCATTAAAATTATCGCAGAGGATGCAGCAGGAAATGTACTGGGACAGTCTGGGCAGAAGCGAGATGGGGAGCCGATAGCGCTCCGTATTTTGGTAACACCCAATATTGTGATTCAGTATTACATGAATAAACCACTGTTCTACGGTTCTCTTGCTGCTGTAGCTGTGCTGCTGGGACTGATGGTATTCCTTGTATGGAGAAGGATGGTTAGGAAAAAGAAAATTAAAAATAATTAAAAAAAGGAATGTATGATTGCTTGTTAAATCCCCCTTGCACTCTTCATAGAACAGTGCTATACTCCAATTTAGACGGTACGAGGGGCGGAAGTAAAACTTTCGTCCCCTTTTCCAGTGTGTGCCTGTGGCGCACAGTTTCCAAAGAAAGGAGCAGATAACATGACAAAAATAGATATTTTTTCAGGATTCCTGGGAGCAGGAAAAACCACATTAATTAAAAAATTACTCAGTGAGGCTTACAAAGGGGAACAGGTTGTTTTAATTGAAAATGAATTTGGAGAAATTGGCATTGATGGCGGATTTTTAAAAGAAGCAGGAATCGAAATCCGTGAAATGAATTCAGGATGCATTTGCTGTTCTCTGGTAGGAGATTTTGGAGAAGCCTTAAAAGAAGTGATTACCACATACCAGCCAGACAGAATTATCATTGAACCGTCAGGTGTTGGAAAGCTTTCCGATGTTATCAAAGCAGTTCAGAAAGTAGAAAATGAAGTTGACATAACATTAAACAGTTTTACCACAGTTGTGGATGTAACCAAATGCAAAATGTATATGAAGAATTTCGGAGAATTTTTCAGCAATCAGATTGAATATGCCGGCACTGTGATTTTAAGCCGAACAGATACTCCGAAAGCAACCGATGACAAGGTACAGACAGCAGTAGAACTCATTCGTTCCCTGAACGAAAATGCAGCAGTGATTACCACACCTGTTGAACAGCTTTCAGGAGAGAAAATCCTGGATACCATGGAGCATAATCGTTCCCTGGAAAAAGAACTGATGGAGGAGGAAGTGTGCCCGGTATGCGGCGGTCACCATCATGAAGGACATGATCATCATCACCATGACCATGAAGAATGTGGCTGTGGACATGACCACCATCACGAAGAACATGAGTATCACCATGACCATGAAGAATGCGGTTGCGGCCATGACCATCACCATGAGGAGCATGATCATCATCACGACCACGAGGGCTGTGGCTGCGGTCATGACCACCACCATGAGGGCCATGATCATCACCATCATGCAGATGAGGTATTTACAAGCTGGGGAAGGGAAACCATCAAGGCTTATACCCAGGAGGAAATCAAGGAGATTCTTAATACGCTTTCCACAGATGACAGCTATGGCATGATTCTTCGTGCAAAAGGTATGGTAGCAGGAAAAGACGGACAGTGGATTTATTTTGACATGGTTCCGGGAGAGGCAGATATCAGAACAGGTTCTCCGGATTACACAGGAAGACTGTGTGTCATTGGTTCTAAGATTAAGGAAGAGAAACTGGCTGAACTGTTTGGGCTGTAAAAGCAGCAGATAAATTTACAGAAATAAATCGAAAGGAAGAACAGGTTCATGACGGAAGACGAAATCAGAGTTCCCATATATTTTATGGCTGGATTTCTGGAAAGCGGGAAGTCCACATTTCTGGATTTTACCATTGAACAGGAATATTTTCAGATTGACGGTCAAACCCTTCTCATTCTCTGTGAAGAAGGAGAGGTAGAATTTGACGAGAAGAAATTAAGAAAAAGCAGAACAGCAGTGGAGGTTTTAAATAGTCTGGAAGAACTGACCCCAGAGCGCCTGGTGGCTTACGATGCTTTTTATTCCCCGGAGCGTGTGATTATTGAATATAATGGCATGTGGCAGGTTAGCAAATTTGAGGAAATGCAGCTTCCAAAAGACTGGGGCATTGTGCAGCACATTGTGACTGTAGATGCAAGCACTTTCCAGGTTTATATGAACAACATGAAATCTCTGTTTGTAGAAATGGTGCGAAATGCAGACATGGTTCTGTTTAACCGCTGCCAGATGGACATGCCTCTTGCATCTTTTAGAAGAAGTGTGAAGGTAGTAAACCAGGGGGCAGAGATTATTTTTGAGGATGAAGAGGGCGAAATTGAGGATATTTTTGCAGAAGAAATGCCCTTTGATGTCAATGCAGATATTATTGACATTATGGACGAGGACTATGGAATCTGGTTTATTGATGCCATGGACCATCCAGAAACTTACGAAGGCAAAAAAGTGGCATTTACAGCCATGGTGCTGAAATCTAGAGAACTTGCCAGAGACGTTTTTGTTCCGGGAAGAATGGCTATGACCTGCTGTGCAGATGATACCAGCTTTATTGGTTATGTGTGCAAAAGCCCCATGGCAAAAACTCTGAAAACAGGAAAATGGGTGAAAGTGGTAGCTTCCGTAGATTATGAATATGTGGAATCCTACCATGGGGAAGGACCTGTGCTTACCGCCATTTCCATTGAGCCCACAGAACCTTTGAAACAGGAATTGGTATACTTTAATTAAGGAGCAGCATATGTTTTTAATAGCAGGGCTTGGGAACCCAGGCAGACAATACGAAAAAACCAGACACAATATGGGGTTTGACACCATAGACGAGCTGATTGACCGTCACCGGATTCCCCAGGGAGGCATTGCGCACAAAGCCATGTATGGCAAGGGGATGATTGCAGGGGAGAAGGTTTTGGCAGTAAAACCTCTCACTTATATGAATTTAAGCGGAGAGTCCTTGAGAGAATGGGTGAATTATTACAAGCTGGACCCGGAAACCGAGATGATTGTGATTTATGATGACATTGATCTGGATCCGGGACAGATACGCATTCGGAAAAAGGGCAGCGCAGGCGGTCATAATGGTATTAAGAGCATTATTGCCCAGCTTGGCACACAGAACTTTTACCGCATTAAGGTGGGAGTGGGAGCAAAGCCCAGGGGATGGGATTTGGCAGATTATGTGCTGGGGAGATTTTCTTCGGATGAGAGAATCGCAGTGGATAAAGCCATTTGTGATGCAGCAGATGCAGTGGAAATGATTTTAAGAGATGGCATTGAATCTGCTATGAATCATTATAACCGAAAAAATAAGCAGGAACAACAGGAGTAAGACTATGCAGGTATTCATGCAGCCATTGGAACAACTGGGCGAATTTGATGAAATCAGGTCCAGACTTGTGAAAAACAGAGGTATTCTGCAGGTTTCCGGTTGTGTGGAATCCCAAAAAGCCCATATGATGTATGGGCTTTTTGAGGCTTTAAAAAAAGACCGGAAACAGGGATGCAACTGTTTGATTATTGCAGAAAACGATTTAAAAGCAAAAGAATTGTATGAGGATTACCGTCTTTATAACCGGGATGTGTATTTTTATCCTGCCAGGGATTTGATTTTCTTCCAGGCAGATATTCATGGAAATCTTCTGACCAGGGAGAGGATGCAGGTGATTGCAGCCTTGCTGGAAAAGAAAAATATCACTGTGATTACCACTATGAGCGGCTGTATGGATTATCTCCTTCCCCTGGATGTGCTGGGGCAGCACACCCTGTCTTTTAAGACAGGCAGTCCTCTGGACATGGAAAAGCTGAAGTTGCAGCTTCGTGGCATGGGCTATGAGCGTGATGTACAGGCAGAGACTCCTGGACAATTCTCTTTTCGAGGGGGCATTATTGACATTTTTCCTCTTACAGAGGAGAATCCAGTACGTATTGAATTGTGGGGAGATGAAATTGACTCCATCCGAAGCTTTGATGGGGAAAGCCAGCGTTCCATTGAAAATCTGGAGGAAATCACTATTTATCCGGCATCTGAGATGGTTTTGGATAAAGAAGTGCTGGAAAAAGGTCTGAAAGCCATTGAAAAAGAAAAGAAAGCAGTGGTGCAGAAGTTTCGGGATGCTTTTCTTACAGAAGAAGGAGGCAGACTGAAGCAATACGTGGAAGAAACCATGGACAATCTGAAAGAATTCCAGGATTTTTATGCGGCAGAGCAGTTTTTAAGATATTTTTATAAGGATGCTGTGACCTTGCCGGACTATTTTGATACAGAAGATACTCTGGTGATTCTGGATGAAACCAACCGCCTTACCGAGCATGCTCAGGCTGTGGAACAGGAATTCAGAGAGAGCATGGAGCACAGACTGGAAAAAGGATATTTGCTTCCGGGACAGGCAGATTTGCTTATGGGGGAAAAACAGGTAATATCAAAGTTGAATAAAAAACACTGTGTTTCTCTATGTACCATAGAGCAGCAAAAAGGGGACTGGGATATAAAATCCAGTTTTCATATTTCTGCAAAATCAGTAAGTCCCTATAATAACAGCTTTGAACTTCTGGTAAAAGATTTGAAACAGTACAAGAAAAACGGTTATCAGGTTCTGTTGCTGTCCGGTTCCAGAACAAGGGCAGCGCGTTTGGCAGAAGACTTAAGAGACGAGGGCCTGAATAGTTTTTACACAGAAGACATGGACAGGGTAGTTTCCCCTGGGGAAATTATGACAGCTTTTGGACGGATGAAACGTGGGTTTGAGTATCCCATGATAAAATTCGTCATGATTACAGAGTCTGATATTTTTGGACAGGAAAAAAAGAAGAAGAGGAAGAAAAAAGAATACAGCGGAAAGCAGATTCAGAGCTTCAGCGAACTCAGTGTAGGGGATTATGTGGTGCATGAAAATCATGGCCTTGGTATTTACAAAGGAATTGAAAAAATTACCGTAGACAAGGTAGCAAAGGACTACATTAAAATCGAGTATGCAGGAAACAGTACTCTTTATATCCTGCCAAACCAGCTTGATTTGCTGCAAAAATATGCGGGAGCAGATGCCAGAGCGCCGAAATTAAATAAAATTGGAGGTCAGGAGTGGAATAAAACCAAGACCAAGGTTCGCAAAGCGGTAAAAAACATTGCCAAAGATTTGGTGCGTCTCTACGCAGCAAGGCGGGAAAATGCAGGTTACCAGTATGAGCCGGATACGGTCTGGCAGCGGGAATTTGAAGAAATGTTTCCTTTTGAGGAGACCGAGGACCAGCTTCTTGCCATTGAGGCGGCCAAACAGGATATGGAAAGCACCAAGATTATGGACCGCCTGATTTGCGGTGATGTTGGATATGGAAAAACAGAAATTGCCATCCGCATTGCCTTCAAAGCAGTGCAGGAAGGAAAACAGGTGGTGTATCTGGTGCCCACTACTATTCTGGCGCAGCAGCATTACAATACCTTTGTCCAGCGAATGAAAGACTTCCCTGTGCGGGTTGATTTGATGTGCCGGTTCAAGACAGCGGCAGAGCAAAAAAAGACCATTACAGACCTGCAAAAAGGCCTGGTGGATATTCTCATTGGAACACACAGAGTTCTTTCCGATGACATCAAGTTCAAAGACTTGGGATTATTGATTATTGACGAAGAGCAGCGCTTCGGTGTGACCCACAAGGAGAAAATCAAGAAAATGAAGGAAAACGTGGACGTACTCACCCTTACCGCTACGCCGATTCCAAGAACTCTTCACATGAGTCTTATTGGAATCAGAGATATGAGCGTACTGGAAGAGGCGCCTATGGACCGTATGCCAATCCAGACTTATGTGATGGAATATAATGAAGAAATGGTGCGGGAAGCCATTAGCCGGGAAATGGCCAGAGGCGGTCAGGTTTATTATGTATACAATCGTGTCAATGATATTGATGAAGTTACAAACCGGGTTGCAAAACTGGTTCCAGAGGCAAATGTAGCCTTTGCCCATGGACAAATGCAGGAGAGGCAGCTGGAAAAAATTATGTATGCGTTTATTAACGGGGAAATTGATGTGCTGGTTTCCACCACTATTATTGAAACCGGACTGGATATTTCCAATGCCAATACCATGATTATCCACGATGCAGATCAGATGGGCTTGTCCCAGCTCTATCAGCTTCGTGGCCGCGTGGGACGTTCCAACAGGACAGCTTATGCTTTCCTTATGTACAAACGAAACAAAATGTTAAAAGAAGTGGCAGAGAAACGCCTTCATGCAATCCGGGAGTTTACGGATTTAGGAAGTGGGTTCAAGATTGCCATGCGGGATTTGGAAATCCGCGGTGCCGGAAACCTTCTTGGAGCAGAACAGCATGGACATATGCAGGCAGTTGGATATGACCTTTACTGCAAAATGCTGGACGAAGCAGTGAAGGAAGAAAAAGGAATCAAGCAGCAGGAAGACTTTGAGACCACTATTGATTTAGAAGTCAATGCTTTCATTCCGCCGAAATACATTCCAAATGAATTTCAGAAACTGGATATTTACAAGCGAATCGCTGCCATTGAATCACAGGAAGAATATGAGGATATGCTGGAAGAACTTCTGGACCGTTTCGGAGACCCGCCAAAAGCAGTACAGAATCTTCTTTTTATTGCCAACCTGAAAGCCATGGCTCACAAGGCCTATATTCAGGAAATCAAACAGACCGGACAGGATGTGAAAATCACCATGTTTGAGCGGGCAAAAGTAAACCCGGCAGGCTTTCCGCCTATTTTGGAGAAATTCAAAAACAACCTTACCATGCGGCTGGAAGAAACACCGTATTTCATGTTGTCATTAAAAGGCAGGAGACCGAAAGAAAGTCTGGATGTGCTGGAGATGCTGGATAGGGTGCTGAAGGAGTTTCAAGGGGTGATTATGGAGTAAATAAAAAGACACAATATCTTCACACTCTCCCCTGAAAAATTCCTTGCCCCAACGCCTAAAACCGTCTATAATGGTAAAAGATGCTGTAAATTAGAAAAATCAGGCAATATTTGAAATTCAGGAGGAGAGCATACATATGAATAGAGTAACAAAAAAACTGGCCTGCGCAGCTATGGCAGGTGTCATTGGAATTGGGCTGCTGTCAGGATGCAGCAAGACCATAGATGGAACGAAACCACTTCTTACTTGCGGAGAAGATACGGTAACTATGGGAACAGGCAACATCATGCTTCGCATGAATCAGGCACAGATGGAATCTTACTATGCAATGATGGGCGGTAGTACCGCTGGTATCTGGGAACAGGATGCTGGAGACGGTACAACTTATGCGGAATCTACCAAGGACATGATTGTGCAGCAGCTAAAGAACATGGTGCTTTTAAAACAGCATGCCAAAGATTATGATGTAACTGTTACAGAAGACGAACAGAAAAAGATTGAAGAATCTGCCAAGGCTTTTGTAGAGGCAAATACAGAAGAAACCCTTACCAAACTGGCAGTTACCCAGGATGATATTGAAAATCTGCTGACACTCTATACTTATCAGGAAAAAATGTATGAGCCAATGACAGCAGAGGTAGATACTAATGTAGAAGACTCTGAAGCTCAGCAAAGCAAGATAACCTATTGCAGATTCAGCACCAGCGATAAACAAAACGAAGATGGTACTACAACACCACTGACAGATGAAGAAAAGCAGGCGAAAAAAGATCAGGCGCAGCAGCTTTTGGACAAACTGAATGCATCTGCAGACCCGGCTGCTGCAGACATGGATGCCCTGGCAAAAGAAATCGATGAAGAATTGAGTGCCTTTGATACAACCTTTGACGGGGAAGATACCGTTTTAGATGAGAAAGTGAAAGAAGCAGCCCTTACACTTACCGAAGATGGTCAGGTGTATGAAAAAGTAGTAGAAGGCGAGAGCGCATACTTTGTAGTCCGTATGGACAGTGTTTTAGACCGGGAAGCTACAGATGAAGAAAAAGAAAACATTGTAGAAGAACGGAAACAGGAAGCATACAATGACCTTCTGGAAGGCTGGGAAAAAGATGCTAAATTCACTGTAAATAAAAAAGAGTGGAAAAAAGCAGAATTAACAGACTACGATAAATACACTATTAAACAGCCTGAGACTGAAGAAACAGAGGGTGCAGAAGGTACAGCAGAATAGGATAAAGGATTCCTCACTGGAAAGGGCAGATGATGCTTAGCTTCAGTGGGGATTTTTTTGAAAAAACAAAACCACGCATTGCGAAATTTTAAAAAGTGTGATATGATAATAAAAAAACAATGAGGAGTGGTGGAATATGGAAACAGCAGATAAAATCAGAGAACTTCGGGAAAGCACAGGAATGACAAGAAAGGATTTCGCAATGCACATAGGAATTCCTTTGAGAACAGTGGAGGATTGGGAAGCAGGGCGCAGGAGACCGCCGGAATATATACCAAGATTGATTTCATATCAATTGAGGTATGAGGAATTGATGAAAAAGATGGAGGAGGAAGCGGATGTCGGAAAAGAATGAAATTGTAATTTTCGAAACAGAAGATAAAGAAGTGAAATTACCTGTAACGGTAGAAGATGAAACTGTATGGCTAAATCAAAATCAAATGATTGAATTATTTGGTAGAGATCAATCTGTAATTTCCAGGCATATTAGAAATGTTTTTAAGGAACATGAGGTTGATGAAAAAAGCAATATGCATTTTTTGCATATTGCAAATTCAAATAAGCCGGTAGCATTTTATAGCCTGGACGTAATCATCTCCGTTGGCTATCGTGTAAAATCAAAACGTGGTGTGGAATTTCGCAGATGGGCAAATTCTGTGCTAAAACAATACATATTAAAAGGTTACGCTGTGAATGATAATCGTATCAAACAACTGGGAGAGGTGATACGGATTATGAAGCGGACAGAGGATGAACTGGACAGTAAGCAGGTACTTTCTGTAATAGAGAAATACAGTAATGCTCTTGATTTACTGGATTCTTATGACCATCAGAATATGACCCGTCCCCAAGGGAATCGCGCAACCTATGTTCTTTCTTAGGAAGAATGTATGGAAGTGATTCAGAGTATGAGATTTGGTAATGAATCGGATTTATTTGGTAGAGAAAAGGAAATGATGGTGAGTGGCGTTATGAATTGCATGCTATAATACAGTGTTTTCCAAGTATATATTGTATTTATGTTTTTGATATCAAATCTCGTACCACTGGTGCGAGAAATGGAGAAGTGTATGGAAAAGAATAAAATTGTAGGATATGAACCATTAGTGAATGACTTAAAACAATTAATTCAGAAAAAGCAATATCGTGCGCTGCAAATGATTAATTCAGAAACTATAAATCTATACTGGGAGATAGGGGAAGAGATTTATAGGCAACAGAAGGAAAAGGGTTGGGGAAAATCTATAGTAGGAGTGCTGTCCAGGGAATTACAGAAGGAATTTCCTGGATCAAAAGGTTACTCAGCATCAAATCTCTGGAGAATGCGTAATTTTTATTTAACGTATCGAGATTCTGAAAAGCTCGCACCATTGGTGCGAGAAATCAGCTGGAGCAATAACATTATCATTGTGGAAAAATGTAAAGATGATCTGCAAAGGGAATTTTACATTCAAATGGTGAAACGTTATGGGTGGACAAAACGTGTATTAATCAATTTTATTGAAGCGCAGACATATGAAAAATATTTATTAAACCAAACCAATTTTGATTTAATGATACCAGAAGAACGAAGGGCACAAGCTAAATTAGCAGTTAAGGATGAATATACTTTTGATTTTGCTGAACTGTCACCGGAATATTCAGAACACGAGTTAGAAATGAAGCTGGTAAATAATATTAGAGCGTTTTTAGTTGAAATGGGTGGTGATTTTACCTTTGTGGGTAACCAGTATCATTTAGTTGTTGGAACTAGAGACTTATATATTGATCTGTTGCTTTTTCATAGACGACTTAGAAGCCTGGTAGCAATAGAATTGAAGATAGGAGAGTTTGAAGCTGAATATGCTGGAAAAATGCAATTGTATCTATCTGTCTTAGATGAGCAGATTAAATTACCAGAAGAGAATCCATCTATTGGAATTATTATTTGTAAGAGTAAAGATAAGACATATGTAGAGTATGGAGAATATGGTACGATTAAGCTGTTTCACGTCTCAGAACTGGAGGATACAGA
>ENA-OYVP01000269-OYVP01000269.1-human-gut-metagenome-genome-assembly--contig:-NODE-269-length-34159-cov-5.459272_pt1 | contig 34159 bp, 30 predicted proteins | sample MGYA00244160_ERZ653377 | MGnify/ENA primary metagenome ERZ653377 (study PRJEB26926, sample SAMN06165160) | human gut metagenome | biome: ENVO:00009003; feature: ENVO:2100002; material: ENVO:00002003...
CGACGGCTTCCGCGCTGCTGCCTCGTCCGTGGCCCGTATGCGCGAGCTGTGCGAAAACTGGGAAATGCAGTTCGAAGTCGGTCAGGTGACGGGCTTTGAAGAAAAAGACGGTAAGATGACCGAAATCCGCGTCACCGGCGGCGACGGCGTTGTGCGCCGCATGCCTCTGGACCACCTGCTCGTGTTCTTCGGCCTTCAGCCCAAGATCGGTCCGATCGCCGAATGGGGTCTGGAACTTGACCGCAAGCAGATCGTTGTGGACACGGAAAAGTTCGAAAGCTCCATCCCGGGCATCTTCGCCGTGGGTGACATCAACACCTATCCGGGCAAGAAGAAGCTCATCCTGTCTGGCTTCCATGAATGTGCACTGGCTGCCTTCGGCGCGTCCAAGTACGTCTTCCCGGAAAAGAAGGTGTTCCTGCAGTACACCACGACGAGTCCGAAGCTGCACAAGGTGCTCGGCGTTGAAACGCCCACCTTCGACGACTGATTCGTCTGACGTTACTTCGACAGAATCCGACGCCGGCCGCGGTCAACCGACTTCGGCCGGTTTTTTCTGTCCGGCGCAAATTGCTACACTCTCGATCGAACCATTCTTTGAGCTTTGAATCGATGCAAAAATTTGAGCGCGTTGCCGTCATCGCCAAGCCTCAGGGCGCCATCTCCCGCTATGTTCGAGAGCTGACGGATCTCATCACCCGCACGGGCTGCACGCCCTATCTGGACGAAAACGCCGCGGCCCACATGCCGAGCGACTGTCCTTTCGAGTCGGGATCAGCCGAAGAGATTGCCCGCGTATGCGACGTGGCCGTTGCCATTGGTGGCGACGGCACCATGCTCGGCGCCGCACGCGCCATGGCGGCCTACAAAGTTCCCGTGATCGGCATCAACGCTGGGCGCCTGGGCTTTATCACCGACATCGTGCTCGAAGACATGAATCGGCTGCTTCCTGCCATGCTGCTCGGTCAATACGTCGCCGACGAGCGCAGCATGCTCGAAGGCAGCGTCTGGCGCGAAGGCAATATGCTCTTTGAGGGACTGGCCGTCAACGACATCGGTATCAGCCACGGCCGCGCTCTGGGTATGGTCGAGTACACCGTCTACGTTGACGGTCTCCAGATGGCAGTGCAGCGCGCCGACGGCGTTCTGGTGAGCACCTCGACCGGATCGACCGCCTACGCGATGGCCGCGGGCGGTCCCATCATGCATCCGTCCGTTTCCAGCATGCTCCTGGTGCCAATTGCGCCGCACACCCTCTCCAACCGCCCGATCGTGCTCGGCTCGCACACGAAGATTGACATTGAGGTAAACGAAACCCGCAGCGCCGTGGCAAGTTTCGACGCTCAAGTACTCATCGACGTGCAGGCTGGTGACGTATTGCGCGTCAAAGTAAGCAAAGAGCGCTTCACCATGCTTCACCCGGTCGGCTACAACCACTTCGATTTGCTACGCCGCAAGCTCAAGTGGAACTACCTGCCGCAATCCGAACATCCGATTCACACCCCCTTGCAGGATCAGACCACGCCGGTTCAGATTCCTCATCCGACAACCTCAGAAAAATCGTCAGACTAACATTTCAACCCATTTGATCCCATCGACAAACGTCCGGACTTGTACTTTGCTTTCGAGAGTTAAGAATGCTTCAGTTGTTGTCCCTTAAAGATTTTGTGATCGTCCCCTCGCTTGTTGTGGAAGCCTCCTCGGGGCTAACGTGTCTGACCGGTGAAACCGGTGCGGGCAAATCCATTCTGATCGACGCGCTGGAACTCGTTTTGGGTGCCCGCAGCGACACAGGGCTCATTCGCGAAGGTGCGCAGCGCACCGAAGTCTGCGCCGAATTCGATGTCACGCCGCGCGTGAAAAAGTGGCTCTCCTCGGCTGGTCTCGACGAAACCGACATCGTGATTCTGCGTCGCACGGTTGATATCAAAGGGCGGTCGCGCGCCTGGATCAACGCCACTCCGGTGACCGTTTCTCAAATTCGTGAACTGGGCGAACGCCTGGTCGACATCCATGGGCAGCACGCGCACCAATCGCTTCTGAAGACCTCGTACCAACTGCAGCTCGTCGACGGATTCGGCGGCACACAACCGCTACGGCTAGCAGTGCGCGAAGCCTGGCTCGAATGGCAAGAGCGCGTGAGACTTCTCAATCAGGCCACACAAAACGTCGAACAGCAGCAGGCAGAGGCCGAGCGGCTGGGCTGGATCAACGAACTCTTTGACGAACTCGATCCCCGGGAAGGTCAATGGGAGGAACTCTCCAAGGAGCACAGCCTGCTTTCAAACGGCGCAGAAATCGTCAGCCACATTCGTGCCGCAGCCGACGCTCTCTCACAGGGAGACGTGACGGCCGTCGGATTAACGATGCAGGCGCAGGCCGATCTGAGCGCCGCAGCCAAATTCGATCCGGAGCTTGCGCAATACGAAGAGTCTCTATCAGAAGCAAGCGCTATTCTCGAAGACATTTCGCGCGACCTTTCACACCACCTCGATCGTTTCAACGTCGACGAATCGCGCTTTGCAGAAATCGACGAACGTCTTTCGATGTACTGGAAGCTCTCGCGCAAACTGCACCGCGCTCCCGAAGATCTTTTTGCGTACCGCCTGGAAGTCAAGGCGCGGCTCGAGGAACTCGCTGAGAACGCCGACATCGAGCTTTTGGAAGAGAACGAAAAGCGCGCCAAAGAAGTTTTTCTGAAACGCGCAGCAGCGCTCACCCAAGCGCGCATGAAGGCCGCTCAGGACCTCTCAAAAGCAGTGACTGATGAAATGCAGCACCTGTCCATGACCGGAGGTTGTCTGCAGATCACTCTCCCGAAGTGCGAACCCTGGGCAGGCGGCTTGGAGCGCTGTGAATTCCTGGTGTCAGGGCACGCCGGAGCCACGCCGCGACCGCTCACCAAAGTGGCCTCCGGCGGCGAGCTGGCCCGCATTTCGCTTGCCATTGCCGTGATCACCGCACAGATCACGCCGGTACCCACGCTTATTTTCGATGAGGTCGACAGCGGCATCGGCGGAGCCGTAGCCGAGGTCGTCGGGCGTCTGCTGCGCCGTCTCGGTCAGACTCGGCAGGTGCTTTGCGTCACTCACCTTCCTCAGGTTGCAGCCTGCGCCAACAACCAGTGGCTTGTGCAAAAAGAAACGCTCAACGACGTGACGACGAGTTCTCTGAAACCCCTTTCGGAGGAAGAGCGCATCCGCGAAATTGCCCGTATGGCCGGTGGCCTGCAGATCACCGATGCTACGCTCAAAGCCGCGCAGGAACTTATCGAGAGCGCAAAACGGGCCGACGAGACCTTTGAGAAAAATTAAGCGAGAAAATCGTCTCCGACCTTCCCGCTCCTCAAACTTTGCCCCGACCTTGATGCCGGGGCATTGTGTTTTTAGTCGTTGACGACCTTCACGGAAGGCATCACCTGACTCATGTCCTTGGCAGTACGCGCCACGTAAGCAGCCGCACGCAAGGCGATCTGACGATAAATCGAAGCGATTTCACCATCGGGATCAGCCGCCACGGTGGGCAGCCCCGAGTCGGCCTGTTCGCGGATGCGCGAATCAAGCGGCAACTGGCCCAAAACAGGAACCTTGTACTGTTCGCTCATGCGCTTGGCACCGCCTTCTCCAAAGATGTGTTCGAGGTGCCCGCACTTGGGGCAGCGGAAGAGCGCCATGTTTTCCACGATACCGAGCACCGGCACCGAGACCTTTTCAAACATACGAAGGCCCTTCTTGGCGTCCAGAAGCGCGATGTCCTGAGGCGTCGTCACTACAACGGCCCCTGTGACCGGAACAGACTGCGAGAGCGTAAGTTGCACATCACCCGTTCCCGGGGGCATGTCGATCACGAGGTAGTCGAGGTTATCCCAAGCAGTCTGATTGAGAAGCTGGGTGAGCGCCTGCGCGACCAGCGGACCGCGCCAGATCATCGGCTCTTCCGGATCAATCATGAAGCCCACGGAGTTGATCTGCAGACCCAGGCTTTCGATCGGATCCATGTTGACGCCGTCGCGGCTCGTCGGCTGACCTTTGGCACCCAACATCGTGGGTTGCGAGGGACCATAGATATCGGCGTCGAGCATGCCCACGCGAGCGCCTTCGGCAGCAAGCGCCAGAGCAAAGTTGGCTGACACCGTGGACTTGCCCACGCCGCCCTTGCCGGAGCTGATGGCAATAATGTTCTTGACACCCGCCATCGTCTTGAGCGTGCGCTGCACACGGTGAGCAATGATTTCGCCCGAAACCGTCACAAGCGCGGAAGCCGCACCGGCCTGCGTGAGCGCCGTCTTGACACGGGAAGCCAATTCGTCGGCAACACTCTTGACGGGGTAACCGGGACACACGGTCACGGCAACGGCATCGCCGTCGACGACGACATTCTTGATGGCCTTAAATTCCGAAAGCGGCAGGTTGAGTACCGGATCAAGCACTGCACCTGCAATCTCCTGCACTTGTTCTTTGGTCAGCATGGGATAGTGTTCTTTCTTAATGGTGGCGACAAGCGCTTCACAGTTCGTCGCCGGTTGCGTAAACAATGCGCAGGCACGCGTCGCACCCGCGCATGGAGTTGGAGTTTACAAGGAAAAGTCCGAGCTATCTAGTCGGACATTTGACCAAAGCTCTTCTGAGGAGAACGAATCAGCCTTTGACGCACAGAACCTGACGGAACTTGTGGATCACGCGTACGAGATCGTTTTGGTTTTCCATCACGGAGTCGATGCGCTTGTAGGCAGCAGGAATTTCATCAAGCACACCGGGATCCTTGCGACACACGATGCCTTCGGTCTGCGCCTTGAGGTCCTCAACGGTAAAGCGTCTCTTGGCATCCTGTCTTCCGTAGCGGCGACCGGCACCGTGCGCAGAGCTCATAAAGGACTCCTCATTGCCCAGTCCTTCGACCAAGTAAGACGCGTCACCCATGCTGCCCGGCACGAGACCAAGTTCGCCAATACCAGCACGAATGGCTCCCTTGCGCGTGACGTAAACCTCTTCTCCGAAGTGCGTTTCCTTTTCGACGTAGTTGTGGTGGCAGTCAATCAATTCACCGACGGGGTCAACATGCGGCCATACGTCTTCAAGCGACTTGATGACGTCGTCGACCATCGTGCGGCGGTTGGCGCGTGCATAGTTCTGTGCCCAGTGCACCGCCTGCATGTATCGGTTGAACGCCTCTTCGCCTTCCTCAAAGTAAGAAAGCGCGCCATCAACAAGTTCGATGCCTTTGGCTGCCGTCAGCGTCTTTGCTTCCTTAATGAAACGCGACGCCATAACGTTGCCGGCACCGCGAGAACCCGAGTGCAGCATCACCCACACGCCGCCTTCTTCGTCAACCTCAAGCTCAATGAAGTGGTTGCCCGAACCGAGCGTACCCATCTGAAGCCGCCAGTTCATGTTTTGCATCGGATCGAGAATGCCGGGATTTTTGGATTCGATTTCTGCCATCTCGTCGGAAAACGGCAGGCACATTTCCGTGCGGCAGTTCTTCTCTCTGTGCTGTGTCAGGCCCACCGGCGTGCGACGCAAAATCGCCTGAAATGCGGCGACAAGCTGTTTTTCTGTGAGTTCGCTTCGCTCGAGATTGAGTTTGACGGCGGCCATACCGCATCCGATGTCCACGCCGACGGCAGCCGGAATCACGGCTCCTTTGGTGGCAATCACGCTTCCGATGGTCGCGCCCATGCCAACATGAACGTCCGGCATAGCAGCGACATGATGAAATACAAACGGCAGATCAGCCACGTTCTTGAGCTGTCTGACGGAACCTTCGTCGACGTCGTTTGTCCATATTTTGACGGGCACGCGCGACGATTCAATGATCTGCTTGATTGGCATTTCTCTTCTCTTTTTTCTTTTGTTGGGTCGTCCGCACAGGTCAGCCTACAGCATGGTGCGTCAACAAATGACGCAGACGAACACATGTCTCTTCGCTGTGCTTTTGTCCTCTCTTTTCGGCGCACCGTCTAGCGCAGTAAAATGTCGGATTGCACCGCGACTCCCTACGTTCGCGGCCTTCTTTTTTTAACCGATTTTTCTGATAAACAATGAGCAACGCCAAGCGCAATATTTTCGTGACCACCGCTCTGCCTTATGCAAACGGCGCCTTCCATTTCGGCCATATTCTGGAATACATCCAGGCCGACATCTGGGTGCGCCACGAGCGAATGTGCGGCAACAACGTGCATTTTGTATGCGCTGACGACGCTCACGGTGCCCCGATTATGATTGCGGCGAGCAAACAGGGTGTTACGCCGCAGGAATTTGTCGCCAAGATCTCTGCCGGTCGCCAGCAGTATCTCGACAACTTCTACATCAACTTTGATCACTGGCACTGCACCGAAAGCCCGGAAAACACCGAACTCTCGCAGGACATCTATCGCCGTCTGAAGGATGCCGGTCTCATCTACACCACTGACATCGAGCAGTTCTACGACGAAGAAGTCGGCATGTTCCTCGCCGACCGCTTCATTAAGGGCACCTGCCCGAAGTGCGGCGCGCCTGATCAGTACGGCGACTCGTGCGAAAAGTGCAGCTCGGTGTATTCGCCGACCGACCTGATCAATCCCTACAGCGCCATCTCGGGTTCCGTACCGGTTCTGAAGACCTCCACGCACTACTTCTTCCGCTTGTCGGATCCGCGTGCTCAGGCCTTCCTCAAAGACTGGACGATGGGAAATGGCGCCGACGGCAAACCCCGCGTACAAGCTGAAGTGCTCGCCAAAGATAACGAATGGCTCGACGGCAATCTTGCCGACTGGGACATTTCTCGCGATGCGCCCTATTTCGGCATTGAAATTCCGGATGCACCCGGCAAGTACTTCTACGTTTGGCTTGATGCGCCGATCGGCTACCTGGCCAGCTTCAAAGCCTATTGCGCCAAGAAGGGACTCGATTTCGTGCAGGAACTGTCGCGTCCGGACACCGAACAGATTCACTTCATCGGCAAGGACATCATCTACTTCCACACGCTCTTCTGGCCGGCCATGCTGCACTTTGCAGGCACCCCCTACCGTGTTCCCGATCACGTCAATGTGCACGGCTTTATGACCGTCAACGGTCAGAAGATGAGCAAGTCGCGCGGCACCGGCATCAGCCCGATGGACTACCTGGGCCTCGGCATGAACGCCGAATGGATGCGCTACTACCTCGCCGCCAAGCTCAACAGCCGCGTCGAAGACGTCGACTTCACTAAGGGTGACTTCCAGGCCCGCGTCAACTCCGACCTGATCGGCAAGTACGTCAACATCGCCAGCCGCGCCGCCGGCTTCATCTTCAAGCGCTTTGAAGGCCGCGTGTCCGATGCCGCAATGAATGACGAAATCCTCACGAGTATTCGCGCTGCGTCCGAGGACATCCGCAACGATTACGAAAACCGCGAATACGCTCGCGCCATGCGTCGTGTGATGGAACTCGCCGACGTCATCAACGAATACGTCGATCGCGAAAAACCCTGGGAACTTGCCAAGAATCCGGAAACCGCCGACAAGCTTCAGTACGTTGCGTCCGTTGCGCTCGAAGGCTTCCGCTTGCTTACGCTCTACCTCAAGCCCGTGCTGCCGGCAACAGCCGAACGCGTCGAGAAGTTCCTCAACTGCGGCTCCATGCAATGGGACAGTGTCAATCAGACGCTTTCAAGCGAACGTCCGATCTCGAAGTTCGAACATCTGATGGGACGCGTGGATCGCGAAAAGCAACTCGACGTACTGCTGCCCGATCCCGACAAAGCCGAAGCCAAGGTACAGAAACCTGCGAAGAAGGCTGAAGCAAAGCCTGCCGTCGAAGCCAAACCCATTGAGGCAACCGTCGTCAGTGCTCCCGAAGTGGAAGCGGTGGCCGACATCTGCACCATCGACGATTTTGCCAAGATTGATCTGCGCGTAGCGCGTGTCGTCAAGGCCGATCATGTCGAAGGCGCCGACAAGCTCATCCGTCTCGAGCTCGACATCGGCGACGGCCGCAATCGCCAGGTTTTTGCCGGTCTCAAGGCCTACTACAAGCCAGAAGAACTCGTGGGCAAGCTTGTCGTGATGATCGCCAACCTCGCCCCGCGCAAGATGCGCTTCGGCCTGAGCGAAGGCATGGTTCTGGCGGCAAGCTATCAGTCCGACAAGGGGGCCGGCGTCTATCTGATCACGCCGTTTGAAGGCGCTCAGCCCGGTATGCGTCTGCGTTAATCTGCAGCTCCCACCGGTCTGTCTCGGCCCGCGTCTTTCTGCTGAAGGCGCGGGCCTTTCTTTAGCCGATCAGCGCAACGGCACGCACCGGAGCGCCGTCGCCGGCGGCTAGCTTTAAGGGATAGGCCGCAAACAGGATTCGAGGTTCAGTAAGCAACATTTCCAAACCCGTGAGGTTTTCCACCATCAGTCCGCCTCCGCTCAGAAACCACAACCGGTGCAAAGCCACGCCTTCTCGATCAAGCCCCGAGCAGTCCAGTCCGATGCCTTTGCGCGCGATCTTTGCGGCCGTCTTGACGAAGGTTTCGGTAAATCGCGGTTCCGTCCCGAAATACGCGTCGCTGCCCCACTTCTCGCTTTGCCCCGTACAGAGCAAAAGCCAATCGCAAGGCTCGATGCCGTCAAGCGCCGTCGCATCAACCTCACCCAAGCCGCGCAGATCCGCCACGCGGGCCGACCCCGAAAATGCCGTCAGCGGATAGTCTCCGAGCCGTTTGCCGCCGTGCATGACGTGCGCCGCGGCATCAATGTGCGTCCCCGTGTGGGTCGCCATGGAAATCCGCGTCACGCAGCAGTCGTCGTGCGTGATGTCAGCCTCCGTTTCCAAACGCGGAGCCGGATCGCCGGGATACGGCTTCGTGGCGTTGTCGACAACATGCGACAGATCCGCCACGCGCAGTGACGCGAAAAGTGCTACCACTGCTTTCAGCTGTCTTTCCATAATCGGGCACTCCTTGCGTTTTCAGTCCAACAAAAAACCGGCCGCAAACAAAAGATCGAAATCCATCGTTTGTCGGTCCGGTTTTCCATCAAGCCGGCCGCGAGCTCTGAACACAGTCTCGCGGCGGCTGCTTTCGTCGCCTTTAAACCATCAGGAAGGCGCAGGCAAAGACGGCAATGATGCAGGGGATCGCGGTGCGCTTGATCACATCGATCGGGTTGACCATGGCAATACCCGAGACGAGAATCGTCACGCCGGCCAGAGGCGACATCGTACGGCCGAGAGCGCCGGTGAGGAAGGCCAAACCGCCCAGACCTTCAATCGTCATGCCGAAGTCCTTGGCGTGCGGCGTCACCGTTTCGTTAAAGGCCAACGTGGCAGCGTCGCCCGAACCCGTGATCACACCCATGATCCAGGGACCGAGGGAACCGCCCCAGCGAGCGATGTCGTTGGAGTCCTTCAGAGCGTCAACGCAGGCGTCGATCAGACCCGTGGCGCGCAGACCGGCGGCAAAGACACCGGCGGCGATGATGATGCCGAGCACGTCAGCATAACCCTTGCCCATACCGTCAAAGAACTTCTTGGAGAATTCCTGCGGGTTGCTGAGCGAAACGAGCAGGGCGCAGATCGCACCGATCAACATAGCCTGAGCAACGCCCATCTTGATGGCGGGAACCCACATGTTGCCGACGACCAGAATCGTGATCGGAACGAGCGGCACGAGAGCCTTGAGAGGATTCGGCGTGAAGTCTTCGTTCTTGATCTTGGTTTCGTCAACCTGGGCGTTCGTATCGCCCTTGCCGTCGCCCATCAAGAAACAGACCACGGCCGTGCCGACCACCAGAATGGCGCCGCACATCAGCGAGTAGTAGGTGTGCGTGCCGATGAATTCCATCACGTCCATGCCAGCCATCTTGGCGACGAACGGGTTGTGCGAGGTACCCGGCGAGAGATAAGAGCCGATCGTGCCGGCCAAAACGGCGGCAGCAGCGGCGGCAGGCTTAATGCCCGCGCGCAGCATCAGCGGAATCAGCGTGGAGCCCACGGCGGCGGCGCAGCCCGCGGCCGACGGAATGGCGATGTTCACGAAGAACGTGATCACTGTCGAGACAGGGACCAGGAAAAGGCCCAAGCCGCGAATCGGAGCGGCCAGGTAGTGCACGAGCGAGCGGTCGCACTGCGTGTAAGTAGCCGTAAAGGCAAAGCCCATCGAACCGCAGATTGCCATGATGAGCGAATTGTTCGTCATCGACTTGGCAAACTGGTTCAAACCCATCATCGGGTCAAGACTGATGATGCACAGGAAAAGACCGGCGGCAATCAGCACCAGTCGCGTTTCCCAACGCTTGATCAATGCCCAAATGGTCACGAAGATCACTGCAACGGCAATCCAGAACAGTAGTGTCATGAATATCTCTCCTTAACCGGGCTGCTTTTCATAAGACGCAGCACCTACGAGTTTTGATCTGCCTATTCTAAGACGGCAACGCCTTGAAAGGAGATGCAACCTTTTGAAACGAACAAATTGGACGAAAACTTTTGCGCCGATAGGACTAAAACTCAGCGGTTAACAAAAAAGCTCCCGCATCGGAGAGCTTTTTCGTGTTAGGCCGCGGCGTCGTTCGGACGCCTCAATGAGCCTTAAACCGAGAAGGACGAGCCGCAGGAGCAGGACGTCACCGCATTGGGATTGCGGATCACAAACTGCGAGCCTTCGAGATCTTCCTTGAAGTCGATTTCGGCACCGACCAGGTACTGCATGGAAAGCGAATCAACGAGGAAAGTCACGCCGTCGCGCTCAATGATTTCGTCGTCTTCCGCCGCCTTTTCTTCAAACTGGAAACCGTACTGGAAGCCCTGGCAACCGCCGCCCTGCACAAAAACGCGCAGAGGCATGTTGGGATCTTCTTCGGCAGCAAGCAGCTCCTTCACCTTCGCCACGCAGGCGTCCGTAAAGACCAGCGGTTCGGGCGCTTCTTCCGGGGAAGGATTCTGCAGTTGGGTGTTCTCTTCAGTCATATCTCAATCTGTCTCCCGAAAAAGCACGGCAAATCAATTCGTTGGCCGTGCTTCAGTGTCAAAGTGGTGCCATTATAACGGTCGCTTCGGTGCATATATGGGGCCGCTTTGGCCGTTTTCAAAGCCTCTGCGAGAAAACCGCCGCAGGGCTCTGTCCCTTGGGTACCATCACCCAGGCGCTCACGTCGCTTTTTTGGCTGCCTGCGCGATTGCCCGCCTCGTTTCCGAGTCCCCAGAAGTAGTCAAAGCGCAGCACGCCCTTGATGGCGCCTCCCGTATCCTGAGCAATTACTGGACGAACAAACTGCATCGCGGGCATGCTCTGGCTTGCGGCCGTCACAAAGGGCACTCCGAGTTTCCAGTAGCGCCGATCAACCGCAACAGAAGCCAGAGGCGTAAGCGGCACGCCCTGAGCGCCCACCGGTCCCTGATCGTCGGAGTAGCCCGTGCGCTCGGCAAAGAAAACGAAGTTTGGGTTGGCGTTCAAAAGTTCCTGCCGGCGCTGTGGATTGTCTCTTACCCACTGCTTGATGCGTTGCATGCTCATTTCATCACGCGTCAGTCCCGCATTTTCAATCAGCCAGGCGCCCAGGCTTCTGTAGGGATGCCCATTTTGATCCGCGTAGCCGATACGAAGGAGCGAACCGTTGTCAAGCAACACGCGCCCGGATCCCTGGATCTGCAGAAAGAACGCCTCCACGGGGTCGTCGGCCCAGCAGATCACATGCTTTTTCTCCAGATCCTTGCGAGAGGCGATGCCCTTGCGATCGTCGTAAGGAACTAGCTTGCGGCCCTGCAACTTGCCGCGCAGCCGCAGCCCCTTTAACTGAGGGTGAATCGAATCGAGCTCCACCGTGATGAGGTCGTCGGGCACGCCGTAGATCGGGTACTGATAGATGCCATGACGCACGCGGCTAGCGCGCAAAATGGGCTCGAAATAGCCCGTCATGAGCCCCTTGTCGATAAAAAAGCCGCTTTGCGAATCCCTGGCCGAGACTTTCCAGAGCTCAAAATTGCCCTCGAAAAAGGCACGGGCAAGCCCCTGAGGCATTCCTTGCGCATTGCGGCATGCCTCGCGCCAGAGCGAGTGATGCTGCATGTTTGTGCATGACACCTGAAACGCCTTGAGGGCCTGTTCCCAGTCTTCATCGCGCGTGACGGGCAGATCGGCAAACTGCGCCGGACGCAGACGCACGTCACCCGCGACAAAATCTTGCGACTCGGGCGTCGGCGGCACCGTTTCCTTTTCTGGGGGCGTTTCCTGTTGCGGTGCCGTGCTGCACCCAAACAAAAGCAAGCTGCCGACCAAAGCCGCCGTCATTGGCCAATTGATCATGAGAAAACCTTCCTTCAGAGTTCGTTGTCGGCGAGGAACCGCTCCTGCACCGTGCTGAGCCAATTGCGCCCGAGGGGCGTACACACAAGCCGTTGAGGATCTTTGGCTAGAAGCCCTTCGCCACGCAGCGCATCAACCGTTTTTCCGATCACGTCAAAGGACAACCCCGTGGCCTCTTCCCAAAGGCTCACAGGCACACCGTCATAGAGACGCAAAACGTTGAGCATGAATTCAAAGGGAAGAGACTCGGCAAGCACGAAACTGAGCTGAGCGGCAAATCGGCCGTTGGCCGCATCGTCCATGTATAGCTGCGGATTAGCTCGCCGTTCGGTGCGAAGAATGCCGCCTTTGGTCGTAATCTTGCCGTGCGCGCCGGCTCCCACCCCGATGTAGTCGCCAAATGTCCAGTAGTTGAGATTGTGACGGCAACGGTGTCCCGGCTTGGCGTAGCCCGAAACTTCGTAGTGCTCAAACCCGGCTTGCGCAAGGATTGAAGCCACCGTCTCGCCCATTTCCGCAGCCGTATCATTATCGGGCAGTCCCGCGGGCTCTCGCTTATAAAAGGCCGTTCCCTCTTCAATCGTGAGCTCGTAAAAGGACAGGTGCGTTGCACCGCTCGCCACGGCCGTGCGGGCATCCTCCACGGCACCATCCATCGACTGCCCTGGCAGGGCATACATCACGTCCAGATTGATGTTGTCGACATGTTTGAGCGCCGTTTCGACGGCTTGCAGCGCCTGCCTGCGATCATGGATGCGCCCGAGCGCCTTGAGCCTCTCATCGTTAAAGCTCTGCACACCGATGGAAAAGCGATTAACACCGTTTGCGACGTAACCGGCAAAGCGGGCCGCCTCGTGCGTGCCCGGGTTGGCTTCCAACGTAATCTCAGCGTCTTCGGCAAAGGGAAGACGCTCGCGCAAACCGTTCATAAGCGTCTCAAAGCCCGCCACCGACATCAGGCTCGGCGTACCGCCACCGAAAAAGACGCTCGAAACGGGCCTGCGACCGGCCAGTGCCACCGCCGCATCTATGTCCTTTAAAAGCGCGCGGATATACCCGGCTTCATCTGCACCCGAGCCGATCGCATGCGAATTGAAGTCGCAATAGGGGCACTTGCGCACACACCACGGCCAATGTACGTATAGCGCAATGGGCTTGACATCAGCGGCCGACACCCCAGCGCTCCTGGATTTCCGTAAGCAGCAGACGCATGGCCTTGCCGCGATGGCTCAGACGGTTCTTCTCCTCAGCAGACAACTCTGCTGCCGTGCACCCCTGCTCGGGCAGGTAAAAATGGGGATCGTACCCGAAACCGCCGTTCCCCTTGGGAGACGCGATAATTTCACCGTACCAGCAGCCTTCGCAAACGATTGGATCGGGATCGTCGTGCGAGCGCACCGCTACGAGCACACAGGTGTAGTGCGCGCTCTTGTCCTCAAACTTGGATAGGCGCTCGACCAGCTTGGCGTTGTTGGCCGCGTCGTCGCTCTTTTTCCCGCTGTAGCGGGCCGAATGCACACCGGGTTCGGTCACGAGAGCATGAGCCGTAATGCCCGAGTCGTCGGCCATCGCAGGAAGGCCCGTTGTCTTGGCCGCATTGCGCGCCTTAGCAAGCGCATTTTCCAAGAACGTGCAGAAGGGCTCTTCGCAAGGCGTCACACCGAGCGCCCCTTGGGAAACCACCTCAATGCCATGATCAGCAAAAAGCGAGCCGAACTCGCGTAGCTTTCCCTTATTGTCCGAAGCCAGAACCAACTTCACTTTTCTCCTCCGTTGCGTCTTTATGCAGCAAGCGCAGCCTTCTGAGCCGCCAAAATTTCTTCACAGCCTTTCTTGGCAAGCGCTAGCATCGCCGTCAGGTCTTCGTGACTGAAGGGAGAACCTTCAGCCGTGCCCTGCAGTTCGATAAAGCGCCCGCTTGAGGTCATCACCACATTCATGTCCGTTTCGCTCGTACTGTCTTCGACGTAGTCCAAGTCAAGCACGGGACCGGCATCGGTCATGCCGACGCTGATCGCGCAGACAGCTTCCTTGATCGGATTTTCTTCGATCATGCCCTTTTCAAGCATGAAATTAACGGCGTCAACCAGAGCCACATAGGCGCCCGTGATCGAAGCGCAGCGGGTTCCGCCGTCGGCCTGCAGCACGTCGCAGTCAAGCGTGATCGTGTGGCGGCCGAGCTTGGTGCGGTCCACGATGCCGCGCAGACTGCGCCCGATGAGGCGCTGGATTTCCTGTGTGCGGCCGCTTTGCTTACCGCGGGCGGCTTCACGATCAGTGCGCGTACCAGTTGAGCGGGGCAGCAAACCGTACTCGGCAGTCACCCAGCCTTCGTTCTTTTCGTTGAGAAATTTCGGTACCGTCGGCGAGACGCTGGCCGTACACAGCACTTTCGTTCGTCCGACCGATACCAGAACGCTGCCTTCGGCGTGGCAGGTAAAGCCTCGTTCAAACTGAATGGAGCGCATCTCGTCGTTGGCGCGTCCGTCGTGTCGCTGTGTCATGTCAATCCTTTCTTTCGCTCAAAATTTCCTGCTGCGCACCACATCGGCGCAGCCGCATTCAGCATTCTAAGGTGAGCGTCTACAATTAGGCCTCCGCAAGACCAATCCTGCGGCTTACTTTTTTGCAACCGTCCTTGTCATCTCTTTTGTTATGTCCGGCATTCGTTCCATGACCGGCTTTGCGACCGCGCAAGGCCAAACCCCGCTCGGCTTCATGACCGTTGAACTTCGCGGCGTCAACTCGCGTTTTCTTGACCTCACGCTTCGTCTGTGCGAGGAACTGCGAGCGACCGAACCCGCTGTTCGCGAGGTCATCTCTGCGGCCGTCAAGCGCGGCAAGCTGGAGTGCCGCGCAAGCCTCAAGCAAGCCGAAACGTCAGGCGCGGGCATCAACGCGGCAGCTCTCGCCAATGTGCTCACGCTGCAGCAGGAAGTGCTCAAGGTCAATCCTGACGCCGCCCCCATGTCGGTATCTGAAATACTGCAGATGCCGGGTATTCTCAATTCGCCCGAGGTCGATCAGGACGAATTGAACGCAAGTGTTGCGACCATCCTGCGCGACGCTCTGCAGGCTTTCAACGCTTCGCGTGAACGCGAAGGTGCAGCGCTTGCTGCTATTCTCTCGAAAAACTGCGACACCATCGAAGAAGTGGTACAAGCGGTGGCCGAACGCATTCCCGACATTCACCGCAATCTCAAGGAAAAGCTCGAACAGCGCCTTCAGGAAGCACTGGGTGCCACGCTTTCGAACGCGAGCTCAATCAGTCCGGAAGAAGTGTCGGATCGCATTCGTCAGGAAGTGACGTTCTATGCGCTCAAAATGGATGTGGCCGAAGAAATCAATCGCTTGCGCACGCACGTTGCTGAAGTGCGCCGCATTCTCAAGGAAGGCGGTGCGGCCGGCCGTCGCCTGGATTTCGTCACTCAGGAAATGAACCGCGAAGCCAACACGCTCGGCAGCAAATCGGCCGCCATCGAAATGACCGATGCGGCCGTTGCGCTCAAGCTTTGCATTGATCAGATGCGCGAGCAACTGCAAAACATTGAGTAATCGTTCGTATTCAGCCGGCGGCGCAGTCAATGGCTAGAAAATCTGCGCCGCACCTTGCTTCTGTCGAATTTCTTGCCAGAAATCAAGCGTCATCCAGTAGAAGTGAAGACCCACTTCCGCCACCATCAAAAACTCTTCTTCATTGGTGACGAACGGGAAACGGCGCGCGAGGCGAATTGTGCCGAATTGGCCGATGCCGACCATCGAGGTGACGATCGCATCAAAGTCGGATTCCTTTTCGGGATCGAACCGCAGCACCCGACAGGCCACTTCGAAATTTTTCACTTCCCGTTTGGCGCGCTCGATATATTGCGCCGCGTATTTGCTCGCCATGCGTCCGGAGTCCTTAACTATTTCTCTTTGCAAAACCGCTCAAATTGTATCGAAATCCGCCGACTCTAAGTCCTGGCAATGTCGGCGCACCTAGCACCTGAGGCATCCGGACGGATCCTTTTGATTTCCTATGTTTGAAGTTGAGATTTTGCGCAATATCCGCGAGAGCTTCGGTGGTGACGAAGCCCTCGTCTTTTGGCAGACCGTGACGCACTTGGGCGACGCGGGACTCGTCTGGATCGCGCTGGGGCTTTTCCTGCTGTGCTTTCCGGGGTTTCGCCGCATCGGCAGCACCATCGGCATTGCACTTTTCTCAGGGTTTCTGATTTGCAACGTGCTCCTAAAACCCATGGTCGATCGCCTTCGCCCCTGTGAACTGCACGCCGAAGACCTGTTCATGGTCTGTCCCACCGATCCGTCTTTTCCATCCGGCCACACCACCGCCTCCTTTGCAGCCGCGGTTGCCTTCGGCATCTTTCACCCCAAATGGGGCATGGGACTTCTGACACTTGCCGTTCTCATTGCCTGGTCACGGATGTACCTCTTCGTGCATTGGCCCAGTGACGTCGCCGTCGGCATACTGGTCGGCACCGTTTCAGCCGCCGCTGCCGCAGCTTTTACCAAATCGGTCTTCGAGGAGCGTTTAGGCCTCTGACGCTGTCGGAGCACTGGAGCTGAAAAGATCCTGAGTGTCGTCAGAAGACCGCATCGGTGCCGCAGATACGTAGATCGGCGCAAAGGGAACGGCCTGCGTGATGCAAATGAGTCCTTCCTTAGCCAACTCCAAAAGCGCGAGATAGTTGACGATGCAAACGGAACGACCGGCCTCGGGCTCAAAAAGCTCCTGAAATTCCACAAACCGCTGCGTCGACAGGCGTTTGAGAATTGCGCTCATAAATTCGCGCACGGAAAGTTCCTGCTTCGACACCTTGTGGTGTCCCTTGAGATTGGCTTCGCGCAGAATGCCGTCCCAGGCAAGCCTCAGATCATCGGCGCTCACTTCGGGCAAAAGTTTGATCTGTGCTTGTTCAATGAGCACATAAGCTCGCAGGAAGTCGCGGCCATTTCGCGGAACGCGATCCATTTCGGCAGCCGCCATCTTCATCTTTTCATACTCAAGCAGACGACGGGCAAGTTCGGCCTGCGGATCGGCAACCTCTTCGCCGGTATCGGCGTGCGTCACAGGAAGCAACAACTGGCTTTTGATCTGCATGAGATGCGCGGCCATTGCAAGATATTCGGCCGCAAGTTCCAGATTGCTTTCGCGGATCAGCTCCACATAGCTCATGTACTGTTCCGTAACGATCGCCATCGGAATCTGCATGATGTCGAACTTTTGCCGTCGGATGAGATACAAGAGCAAATCCAGCGGGCCTTCGAAGCTTTCCAGAAACACACGCAGTGCGTCGGGCGGAATGTACAAACCCTCAGGCACCTTAAAGAGCGGCTCACCGTACAGACGCGCAAAGGCTACGCCGTCAATTGCTTCCGGCGTCGTATCCTGCGCGTTGCCGGTATCCATTAAATCGGCAAGGCTGAGTTGCTTGGGCTGTGCGGCGTTCGAGGTCATGATCAGTGCAGCTGCACAGCGCGGCACCAGGGCGTAAGCACCACTTCGGAAAGCCACACGGCAGCGTAGAGAAGCAGCCCGATGACGCTCATGCCGAGAATGCCGTTAAACATCGCCAGCGTATCGCCCACACCCCAGGCGTCCATGATGAGAAAGCCCAGCCCCGTGGTCGTAGCAAAGCTCTCGGCCAAAAAGAGAACGGCAACGGCCGTGCCGCAGGCGACCTTCAGACTTGTCAGAAACGCCGGCAATGCCGCAGGCAAATAAACGTAACGGATTCGATCCCAGCGTCCCGCCCCCATACAAGTGATGGCCGTCTCATAGACGGGATCAAGCGAAAGCGCCGCCGCACGAACAATCACGATCATCTGATAGCCCGTCGTGAGCGCAATCAAAAGAACGCGGGAAGCGTCGCCCAGACCCAGAAAAAGAAAAAACACCGGCAACAACACGATTTTGGGCAACGGAAATGTCGTATAGACAAGCGGCGCGCCCAGCCAATCGGCCTTTTGGAGATGCCCGAGCAAAAGTCCCAGAAAAAGCGCGGGAAGGGCACCGGCCGTAAGGCCGCAGATCAAACGCTTGAGGCTTACGATCATATGCCCGATATAAACGGGGTCAGCCAACGACTGGAAAAAGAGAAGAGCCGTCGTCACTGGAGAAGGCAGCAACGCTTCGCCTGCAGCGCGCGAAGCGACTTCCCACAGAAGTCCAATGAGAAAAAACGCCAGCGTGTAGCGCAGCAGCAAAATAAGAGCGCCTCTTTGAAAAGTTCCTTCTCTCATCTCACCACGCCCCATCGGTTAAATGCAGTTCCTGGCCCGCGCGAACCGCCGCCACGGCGTTGTGCAGGCGGCGCTGCACGGCATAGAAGGCATCCGTTCCGCGCACATCCACATTGGCGTCGTCCGTAAAGCTCGGATTGGCGCCGAAGGCGGCTAAGCGCGATGGGCGTGCCCCCAGAAGCATGATGTGTTGGCCAAGATAAACGGCTTCACCGATGTCGTGCGTCACAAAGACCATCGTGCAAGGGTGACGTTCGCGCAGCTGTTTTAAGAAGTGCTGAAGATGTTCGCGCAAAACGGCGTCGAGCGCCGAAAACGGCTCGTCCATGAAAAGCACGTCGGGCTTGGCAATGAGAGCGCGACCGAGAGCCAGACGCTGGCGCTGTCCGCCCGAGAGCGCCGCAGGGAAGCGCCGCTCAAGGCCTTCGAGCTCAAGCTCGGCGAGCATTTCGCGCACGCGCTCGGCTATACCGTATTCCTTCTTGAGTTTCAAAGGCAAAGCCAGATTGCCCGCCACTGTGAGCCACGGGAAAAGCGCCAGATTCTGCCAGACAATGGCGTTGACGGGCTTGCCTGCACTCTCCGAGCTTCGGCACGACACGTCTCCCGCCACGGCAGGCAAAACCCCGGCAAGCGTCTGCAGCAGGGTGGTTTTGCCGCAGCCCGACTCGCCGATCACAGCCAGAGAACTGCCCGGCTGCAATGTGAAGTTCACGCCCGATAGCAAGGCCTGTCCGCGGCGCCCCACGGACAAGTCCTTTGCTTGAAGCGCAAACAACGCGCGCTTATTTTCCAACGTAGATGACCTCCTCGTAAGACGGCACTTTCTTGATCATGCCGCGCTGAAGCATCCATTGTCCCACACGCTTGACATCTTCGGCCGTCGGAAGCGGCGGCAGACCATCTTCACGGCCGAAAAGCGAGAAGCGGACCATCTTGTAGTCCTTGGCCACGGGCTGCGGGATCAGACGCTTTTGCACCATGAGCGCACGGTACTTATCGGGTTCGGCTTCGATCTTGCGGGCGGCTTCGGCCACAGCCTTGCGGAAAGCCGTCACGGTCTTGTCGTCGAGATAGGGCTGGCGCAGCGCCACCACGGCAAGCGATTCATCAAGTTTCGTGTCGTCCCAAATCACGCGACCGCCCTTCTTTTCGACAACCGTCACAAGCGGTTCGGGCAAGAGCGCCGTTTCAATCTGGCCGCTCAAAAGCATCTGCAAGCGGATCGGAATCTGACGCACTTCCATGTTCTTGAGCGCCTCGGGCTTGACGCCGGCTGTTTCCTGCATTCGGGTGAGCAGATAGTCGATGATAGTCGAAGCGCTCATCGCCGTGGGCGTAGCCTTCAGATCGTTCAGAGACTTGATCTTGTCGACGTGCTTGGGCGAAACCACCATGCCGAAGGCGCGCTGTGCGGGAGTGGTGTGCGTCGTGGTGATCACAACGGCCTGAGCCGCTCCCGTTTCGTTCTGCGTAAAGACATTCATCAGGTCACCGAAATGACCGGCAAGCTGCCCGGCACGCATGGCAGCCCCCACTTCAAGCGCGCTCTTGAAAGGGACCGTCTGTACGTCAAGCCCTTCCTTCTTAAAGAGCCCTTCGTTGACAGCCACATCGAGCACGATGGAGTCGGCCGCGGGCAACGTGGCAATACGAAGCGTCTGCGCAGACACGCAGGCGCAGCCCGCACAAAGCAGGCTGCAGAGGATCGTTTTGAATGTCGATTGCATGTGCATGGTTGAATCTTTGTTTGTCAGATTGATCGGAGATGCTCTCAACAAAAAACCCCGTGCTTTTCGGCGCGGGGCCCCTTCGCGTTAACCCGTAACTCTAAAGGATTATTCGCCACAAACAAAGTGTGGGTCTTCGGGTGACCACATCATGGCCTTCACGGCGGCCAGAATGTCGGTCGGACGTTCAGCCTGTGCGAGTCCCTTGTTGTAGAGGTACGCGGCCACGGCAGCGGCAATCTCGGCCGACAGTTCGCGCACCTGGCTCAACGGCGGATACATCGAACCATTGTCAAGATCCGACTGGCTCACGAGCTCAGCCAAACGCTTGGCGGCCGTAAGGAACACGCCCGTCGGGATCATTGTCGGCTGAGCGATCACGCAGCCCAGGCCGATGCCCGGGAACACGTAGCTGTTGTTACCCTGACGCGGCACAAATGTCTTGCCTCCACAGCTCACCGGAGCAAAAGGCGAACCGGAAGCGAAGATCGCGCGGCCTTCCGACCACTGATACGCTTCCGCGGCCGTGCATTCGGCCTTGGAGGTCGGATTGGAAAGTGCAAAGATGATCGGGCGTTCGTTCAGAGCGCTCATCTCTTCGATCACTTCCTTTGTAAACGTCTTGGGCTGAGCAGAAACGCCGATGATAGCCGTAGGCTTGAAGACCTTGACGGCCTCAAGAAGATTGCCCGCGAGCGGCAGATCGTGCGCAAACGGCAACTTGTTGGCAGCAAGCGTGTCGGAACGACGCGAGCTCACCATGCCCTTGGAGTCAACCAGAGCGATGCGCTTCAAGGCTTCTTCGCGCGGCAGGCCTTCTTCGGCCATAGCGTCGGCAATCAGATGAGCAATGCCCGTTGCCGCCGACCCTGCCCCCAGGAAAAGCACGCGCTGTTCGGAGAGCTTTTCGCCCTTGACGCGCATGGCAGAGTACAGACCGGTAACAGACACCGAGGCCGTACCTTGAATGTCGTCGTTAAAGCACGGGATCTTGTCCTGCCAGCGTTCGAGCAGTTCAAAGGCGTGCGTGTTCTGGAAGTCCTCGAACTGGATCACCACATTGGGCCAGCGTTCGCGAGTGGCTTCAATGAATTCCTGCACCAGTGCGTAATACTCTTCGCCGTCGACTCGCTTTTGCTGCAAGCCAAGATAGAGCGGGTCGTTGAGGTAGTTTTCGTTGTTGGTGCCCACATCAAGCGTCACAGGCAGCACGTGCTGCGGGTTGATGCCGGCGCAAGCGGTGTAGAGCGCGAGCTTGCCAATGGGAATACCCATGCCGTTGATACCCAGGTCACCGAGACCCAGAATGCGCTGGCCGTCGGTCACCACGATCATCTCCACATTGTGCGTGGGCACGTTCTTGATGAGTTCGCGCACGCGACCGCGATCGTTGATTGAAACGTACAGACCGCGGGCATAGCGGAAGATATGGCTGAACTTCTGGCACGCTTCACCGACGGTGGGCGTGTAGATGAGCGGCATATATTCTTCGATGTTCTTGATCACCAGACGGAAGAAGGCGATTTCATCGGACGAATGGATGCCGTCCAAAATCAGGTACTTGCCCAGAGCCGTCGGCTGGGAGGCAATCACTTCCTCCAGGCGGCTGATCTGTTCCTGAACGCTCGAGACGCGAGGGGGCAGCAGGCCGCGCAGACCGTAGCGGTCGCGTTCTTCTTCGCTGAAGGTTGAGCACTTGTTAAACCAAGGATTGCGCAACAGACTCACGCCGCGCATTTCGCTATCACTGCAGTAGTTCATTTTGTTCTCAGGCTCGAGGTTTTCGTTTTAAATCTGAAGGCGTCTTCAGGACAGGAAAAAGCCGCGCCCGAAGGGCGCCATTCCTGTGCAGTCGGCAATTCAATCAGGCAAGAAACAGAGCTCGGCAAAACCTTTCAAGCCTATTTTTGCCGACTCCTTTGTCGATTGTATCTCAGCTATGGTGCGAAAATACCGACTCACTGCGCCCGAAACGCAACGAAAAGCAAATGGGCGCACGAGAACCTTCCTCCCGTGCACCCATCGGCGGAGTCTCCTATCGAGGCTTGCCTTACTTCTTCTTTTTGGCGTTAAGGCTCTTGAGTCGCTCCTGGGCCACTTTGGCTGCCGGCGCGTCCTTATGCTCCTTGATGATTTTCTGAAGCGTCTTGGAAGCGTTGGTGCGCTGCCCGAGGCCCACTTCAGCCGCGGCCTTCGTCAGCAACGCATCCGGCACGCGAGCATCCCTCGGAAACTCTTTCAGAAGCTTGTTTTCGACTTCAAGCGCCTGCTTGAGTTCACCCGAAGCGTAAAGCGAATTACCAAGCCAGAAAAGCGCGGCGGGCATGTAACCGGTCTGCGGATAATTGGCGGTGAGCGTTCTTAAAAGCGCCTCGCTTTCCTCATACTTGCCCTGGGAAAAGGACGATACGGCAAGCGTATAGAGACGGCGTTCCTCAGCCGAAACGCGCACGGTACGCCCGTCGAGCTCCACGTCAGCGGGTTCAAGTTCGGCCATACGCTTGTCCAGATCGGTGTACAGGTCGCGATTGGAGCGCTGCTCCAGCGTGAGCTGGTTGGAGAGCTCTTCGACGCGGCCGATCAAACGAGCGTTTTGTTCGCGCAGCGCTTCGATCTGGTTTTGCAACATCAGCTGCGCGTTTTGAGCCGCTTCCACTTTTTCGCGCAAATCAAGAATAGCCTTGCGGGCTTCATCATCACCAAACAAGGCGTGCGCAGGCAAAGAGGCCGCGAGCATCACCGGCGCAATCACCAGAGAGGCCACCCAATTTTTCTTCATCAGCATGAACGAATCCGGCGGTGATTAACGATAGACGATGTCGGCACGACGGTTCTGCGCCCAGGCTTCTTCCGTGTCACCCATGGCACGCGGCTTTTCACGGCCGAAGCTCACGGCTTCAATGCGCGAGGCAGGCACGCCCAAGAGCTGCAAACGCTGCTTGACGGCTTCACTGCGCTTCTGGCCGAGAGCGAGGTTGTATTCACGGCTTCCGCGGTTGTCGGTGTTGCCTTCCACCGTCACGTGACGCGACGGATTGGCCATCAGATTGCGGGCGTGGGTTTCAACCACCGGCATGAATTCGGGCTTGACGGTGTAACTGTCGAAGTCAAAGTAAACGGCGTTGCTGTCGAGAGCGGCGCCGGAAGCCGAGCGGTGCTTCGCGGTAGCATCGTCCTGCGTGGTGCCGGCCTTGGCGGATTCGTCAAGCGGCACACTCGAACAGCCTGCCAGAAGCAAGCTGGCGGCAACAAGACCCAAGGCGCAACCGCGGATAGCGATCTTAGAGAACTGCATGATGCGTTTGTCTCCGAAAAAAGTGTCTAAAAAATGTCCGTCTTCACAATTCATCAGTCGAGCAACGGCCCCCACGTCGGCTCGCGGATGTCGCCGGCCGATGCGGTAAGCCAGGCCGAAACGGCTCCGTCGGTGCTCACGGTGCCGAGCACGCCCTTCTTGTTGCGTTCGCTCGCATAGCAGATGATGCGGCCGTTTGGCGAGAAGCACGGACTTTCGTCGAATTCGTTTCCGGTGAGAATGCGTTCCTGACCGGTCTGCAAATCCATGATAGCAATGCGGAAGCGCCCGTTGGAGCGGGTCACGTAGCTGATTTCCGTTCCCTGCGGATTGAGCGCGGGGCTCACCGCATAGTTGCCGTTGAAGGTCACGCGTTGCGCGGAGCCTCCTGCCAGAGGCTGACGATAGATCTGCGGACTGCCCCCTCGGTCGCTCGTAAAGTACAGATACTGACCGTCGGGAGAGAACACGGGTTCAGTGTCGATGGCCAGACTCTTGGAGAAACGCTGAACTCCCGAACCGTCCGTGTTGATCAAGAAGATCTGTGTATAACCGTCGCGCGAAAGCGCCACAGCAAGTTTCTTACCGTCGTGACTGAACGCCGGCGCCGAATTGTTGCCGCGGAAATTGGCCACAACACGGCGCTGACCGGTGGCAACCGTATGCACGTACACCACAGGTTTGCGCGCCTCAAAGCTCACGTAGGCAAGCTGCTTGCCGTCAGGCGACCAGGCGGGCGAAATGATCGGCTCCTTGCTCTTTAAGGCAGGCAGCGCGTTGGCGCCGTCGCTGTCGGCAACGATCAGCTCGTAGCTCTGCTTGGAGTGCTGCACAACGTACGCTAGGCGAGAAGCAAACAAGCCGCCCAGGCCCGTGAGCTTGTCGTATATGCGATCGGCAATGCGGTGACTCACCATGCGAAGCTGACGGTCTCCTGCAAGAGCGTACCATTCGTCGATCTGAGAGCCCGCCACCACGTCAAAAAGACGGAAGCGGATATCCCAGCGTCCGTCAGCGAGCTTCACAAGAGACCCCGTGGCAAGAATGTTGGCCTTTTTCTCCGTCCAGCGTTCAAACTGCGGACGCAGGCTCGTTTCAAGCGAGGCCTCAGCAGCCGAATCGGTGATGATTTGAAAGGCCCCCGTGCGTGCCAGATCGGCGCTGACAACCTGCATCAGATCTATGCCCGTCTCGGCCGACCCGTTGAAGCGTTCGAGCGCAAGCGGAATGCGGTTAGCACCCACGCCCGTGATTTCGATGCGCAGTTGCGCCCAGGCAGGAAGCGAGGAAAGGCCGCCCGCAGCGACTGCGGCAGCCATCAGACTTCTTCTGGAAAAAGAAACGTCAGAGTTCATTGTTCGTTTTTTCGTCCGGCCGAGCCGGCTGTTTTACCAGCAAGCCCGGCCTTCTTTGAAGATCGGGAAAAAGTGAAACAGCCTCCCTTTTCCCGCAATCTGATTTTTTAGTGACGGAAGTGGCGTTCGCCGGTAAAGACCATCACGATGCCGCGTTCGTCAGCAGCAGCGATCACTTCGTCGTCGCGGATCGAGCCGCCCGGCTGGATCACGCAGGTGGCACCCTGATCGACGATGACGTCAAGACCGTCGCGGAACGGGAAGAACGCGTCGGAAGCTGCGGCACTGCCCGCCAGAGACAGACCGGATTCGGCAGCCTTGATGGCGGCGATGCGGGCTGAGTCGACACGGCTCATCTGGCCGGCGCCCACGCCGAGCGTCATACCGTCATGCGCATAGACGATTGTGTTGGACTTCACGAAGCGAGCGACGTTCCAAGCGAACATCATATCGGCGATCTGAGCCGAAGTGGGCTGCTTCTTGGTGACGACCTTCAGAGCGGATTCCGGACAGATGCGATTATCGAGCGTCTGGACCAAAAGGCCGCCGCCCACGCGCTTGAATTCAAAGTCGTTGTGCGCGTCGCCGGCAGCAACCGTAAGCACGCGCAGGTTCTTCTTGGCCTCAAAGACGGCAAGAGCCTCGCGAGTGAATTCGGGAGCGATCACCACTTCGGCGAACTGGCCGGTAATGGCGCGAGCCGTGGCTTCATCAACCGGACGGTTGAAGGCGATGATGCCGCCGAAGGCGCTCTTGGGATCGGTGCGGAAGGCCTTCTGATAGGCTTCAAGGGCATTGCTGCCGATGGCAGCGCCGCAGGGATTGGCGTGCTTGATGATCACGCAGGCAGGCGTCTCGAAGCTTCGAACGGCTTCCCAGGCAGCGTCCGAGTCGGCGATGTTGTTGTAGGACAGCTCCTTGCCCTGATGCTGATGGAAACCTGCAAGCAGACCGGGAGCCACGATGTGTTCGCGGTAGAAGGCGGCCTTCTGGTGCGGATTTTCGCCGTAACGCATGTCCTGAGCCTTGATCCACTGACGGTTGAAGACGTCCGGGAAGGCCTTGGTGCGTTCCTTATTCTCATCCAAGCTCGTGAGGTAGTTGGTGATGGCTCCGTCGTAGCGAGCGGTGTGTGCGAAGACCTTCTTGGCAAGCACCAGACGCGTGTCGGCGGAAACTTCGCCCTTTTCGTTGATTTCAGCCAGAACGCGGTCATAGTCGGTCGGATCGACGATCACGGCGACAGATTCGTGGTTTTTCGCAGCGGCGCGGATCATCGTCGGGCCGCCGATGTCAATGTTTTCGATAGCCAGTTCGAACGTGCAGTCCGGACGGGCGATCGTCTGTTCGAACGGGTAGAGGTTCACGCAGACGATGTCGATCGGGTCGATGCCGTGATCGGCAATGGCCTTCATGTGTTCGGGCACGGGACGGCGAGCAAGAATGCCGGCGTGGATGTGCGGATCGAGCGTCTTCACGCGGCCGTCGAGCATTTCCGGAAAGCCCGTGTAGTCAGCCACTTCCTGGCAAGGCACGCCCTGTTCGGCCAAAAGCTTGGCCGTACCGCCCGTCGACAGAATGTGGTAACCCGCAGCCACGAGTCCCTTGGCAAAATCCACGACACCCGTTTTGTCGGAAACACTGATCAATGCTTGTTTGCGCATAGTTTTTCCTCTAATTTCAAAGTCCTGAGGCCGGAAACCCGTGCATGACGAGTTTCTTTCTCAGCGTATTTCGGTTAATTCCCAAAAGCGTTGCGGCAGCGCGCTGATTGCCGTTCGTTCTTTGCATCGCCCATTCGAGCAACGGACGTTCAGCGGCTTGCGTAATCATTTCGTAAAGCGGCAGTCCGCGCACTCCCTCAAGGTCGCGCAGATAGCTTTCGACGCGAAACACCACGAGTTCATTGAACGCATCGTTGGCAGTCACCCCGGGCTGCAGAATGCTCTCAAGGTCCTGCGTCTTGGTGTTGTCAGTTGCGTTCTTCATGGCTAGTCAACTCGATGTGCCGTCTCGGGCACCTCTTCAAAAAATTCCGTCACGGCGCCAGAAAGCGCCTCACGCGTCTCCATTCGAAGCATCCGTCCAAGTTTCGCACTCAATGCTTCCTCGTGGAGGCAAAATCCTTCCAAATAATGCCGCAGGTGCTTGCGAAATGTCCTCACAAGCGCGCGTTCGCGGCCGGGTTCTTCCAAACTTTCACCGTCAAAAAGCGCCTCAAGGTGCGCCTCAAGCGTCTCGTGCACGTTCCGCGCCGTCGGGGCTCCGGGATCGGGCTTTCCGTCGATGAGCGCCTGAGCCCTCGAAAAGAGCCACGGATTCCCGCACGCGCCTCGTCCGATCATCACGCCGGCTGCCTGCGTCTGTCGCATCATTTCAAGCGCCTCTCCGGGGGTTGTCACATCACCGTTGGCAATCACCGGTATCTGCACGGCGCGCACCACCTCGGCAATGTCGATTCGGTTCACCGTTCCCGTAAAGCGCTGCGCCCGCGTTCTGCCGTGCACCGTCACCAGACAAAAACCCGCATCCTGCGCCATTTTGGCAATCTCGACGGACGTCTTCATGTCCTCATCCCACCCAGTGCGCATTTTCACCGACACAGGGATCGTGACTGCCGAAGCCACCGCACGCAGAATGTCGCCGGCAAGTTTCGGATCGCGCATCACAGCCGACCCGCACGCTTTTCCGCAGACCACGCGCGCCGGGCAGCCGAAATTGACGTCAACCATCGCCGCGCCGCACTCCTGAGCAAGCGCCGCCGCATTTGCCATTTCAGCAGGATCGGCTCCCAAAATCTGTACCACGGCAAAACGTTCGCGGGGGTCGCACGTGTAACGGCGTCGCGTCATTTCGGTGTGAAGCAGGTGCGAGCCGGAAGCGGCCATCTCACCCACAGCGTAAGCCGCCCCATGTCTGAGACAGATCACTCGGAAGGCCGCATCGGTGACGCCTGCCATGGGCGCGAGCACCAAATTCCCTGCCAACTGATACGGCCCTATCTGCATCCCACTGAAAACAAAGAAAAAGTCAACGCCATCCGACGGCGTCGCAAACCCAGCGTTTACGATCCCCGCCATTGTACAGGACTGCACTTTTGCACTTGGCCTGTGCAGCCCGTTTGTAAGAGGTTCTCACAAATTTTTTAGAGCGGAACAAAGCTTGTCAGTCGTTGCACAACGGCTTCGACAGGTTCTTCACGGGCAAGCATCGCGGACTGACCCGCAGGCAGGCACGCCAAATCGTCCCGCCCCTGCCGTACGGACGCTCTCAAAATCGGACGCATAACCTCACGCTGCAACGGATACGGAGCGTAAGTAAGCCCAGCCTCGTCGAGCGCCTGTACCAGCTCGCTCGGATACACACGCGTCAGGCGACCGTTGAAGCACTTCGTCAAACGCATCGATACGTCCGACAACAATGGCAAAACCGACTTGAAGGATTCGCTTGCCGCGCTCTCGGGCGTACGCAACAGAGCCGAGCCCACCATCACGGCACTTGCTCCCGCTGCCAAAGCCGCATAAACCTGCTGAGGTTCGGCAATGCCGCCCGAGGCGATCACAGGAAGACGCGTGGCGCGGGCTGCATGCGACGCAAGAACTGACATACCGATGGCTGCTTCCTCCTCCGAAGATTCGAAATTCAGACGAGGGCCACCGGCTTCAACCCCCTGCACCACCACCATATCTGCTCCGGCGGCGCGCAGCACCTTGGCTTCGCGAAGGGTCGCTGCCGTGCCCATCCAGGCGATGCCGGCTTGCTTGAGACGATCGTCGTACTCTTCGCGCAAACCGCCGAAGGTGACGCTCACAAGCGGCACTCGTTTTTGCAAGAGCACGTCAAACTGCGCGTCAAAATCGGGCAACGGTTCGAGTGTGCCCGCTTCAAGCCCAAGGTCAGCGGCCAGATCTTCGAGCGCCGAAAGCATCTTGCGCTGACACTCCCGATCTTCGGATGTCGGCGATTTCGCAGGCGGAACGCGTAGATTCACGGCAAAACGCGCATTGACTCCGACAAGGCGACGCACTTCGTCAATGGATTCGGCGAGCTCCTCAGGCGAAAGTTCGTCGCCTGCAAGAATCCCCAAGCCGCCCGCGCGGCACACTGCCGCGGTCAAAGCGGAGCCTGCGACTTCGGCCATCGGAGCGTTCATCAGAGGAAGGCGCACACCCGTCACTTCCAAAAATCGGGCGACGCGCTCGCGAATTTGGTTTTCAATCGATTGCATTTGGCATTATCTTAAGATCAGAAACAAGCCCACTTCAGAGCCTCGGTGTTGCGCCGCAGCGCCTGCAGCTGCTCAATCGTGCCGATGTTGTCCCAGAACCCCTCAAAGACTTCGGCACGCATACGCCCCTTGTCGGCAAAGTCCCACATCCAAGGGAAAAGTTTGCACCACACGGGCTTCAACCCATCGAAGATCTTGGGATTGACCACCATGATGCAGCCGTAACTGTGTCCGCGCGGCGGTTCTCCACGCAAAACGCTGCCATCGGCATAGACAGTCAGGTCACCCTGACTGTTGAAGTTTGGATTGGGTACGGCCACCAGAAAGACATCGTAATCGCCCGCTTCAATTTCTCGAGCGCGCGCAAAAAGACGTGAAAAGTCATAGTTGTGCACCACATCTCCGGCCACGATCACCACAGGCGACATGTCTCGCCCTTCGTCAGTAAGCAGCGGCAGCGCACGGACGATGCCTCCGAGACTTTCAAGCGACTGATCGTGCGTCCTGGCCTCGCGAGACAATTCCAGATGCAGGCCGCGGGCTGCAAGCTCCTGAGGCAACGCCTCAAACGTCTCGGGCAAATGCGCCGTGTTCATCACGATGTCCGTGATGCCGGCGCGCTTGAGTCCGGCAAGCGTCCAGTCACACAGGCGCACGCCGTCGGCCACCTGCAGCAGTGGCTTTGGAGTCGTATCGGTCAAAGGCCGCAGCCGAGAGCCTCGGCCGGCGGCAAGCACCATCGCGCGCATCGGTAGAGTCTCCGTCTTTTTCAGTATGTCCAACCGACCTTGGTCTTTTGCTCTTCGAACTGATCCAGCAGCCAGTTGATGGGCTTGAGTTCGTTATAGCGGTTGGCCGTTTCGCGCACATAGTGCAGGAAGCGCGGCGTGTCCTCAAGGTACTTCGGACGGCCGTCGCGGTAGTTGATGCGGGCAAAGATGCCGAGCACCTTGAGGTGACGCTGTATGCCCATCCATTCGACTTCACGCCAGAATTCACCGAAGTCCTGCGGCACGGGAATGCCGGCCTTGCGTGCCTTGTCCCAATAGCGGATCGTGATGTCGAGAACAAAGCTTTCGCCCCAACTGATGAAAGCGTCACGCATAAGGCTAGCGATGTCGTAAGTGACGGGACCGTAGAGCGCATCCTGGAAGTCGAGCACGCCCGGCATCGGGTCGGAAACCATCAGGTTGCGGGGCATAAAGTCGCGATGCACGAAGACCTTGGGCTGTGCCAGACACGAGGCAATGATCTTCTCGTAGACACCCTCAATGATTTCGCTTTGCTTTTCGGTAAGCGTGTAGCCGCGATGACGGCCAACGTACCATTCCGGGAAAAGATCGATTTCGCGACGCAGCACGGCATAGTCATAGTCGGGCAACACGCCGGGCTTGGATGCCGCCTGCCACTTCACAAGCGCGTCGGTAGCCGCATCCATCAAGCGAGCCGCGTTATCTTCGTTGAGAACATCAAGATAGGTCTGACGCCCCAAATCGCTCATCAGAATGAAGCCCTGCTCGGCATCGCTTGCGAGAATCTCAGGCACGTTCAAGCCCGCATTCTTCATGAGCGCATCAACCTTGAGAAACGAATCGATCGGTTCTTTTTCGGGCGGCGCATCCATCACGATATAAGTGGCCCCCTCGCCCTGTACGCGGAAGTAGCGACGGAAACTCGCATCGGCGCTTGCCGGCGTCACGGTTGTCAGATCAAGTCCGGTCACAGCCGTCTGGCCTTCAAGCCAACGGCTGAGAGCCTCCAGGCGTTCGTCCTGCGCAGTCAGCATCACTCTTATCCTTACAAAAGCGGTCACGGAAAACTTGTGAGGCGGATTATGGCCGAAAAGGCGCAGAACTGCTCTGAAAAGAAGCCGCTCGGACCGCAACATTGGCTATCCCAGCGGCTCCAAGTGTCAAATCGGCGTCAAAAGAAGAGAAAAATTGCGCCTTTTTCGCTCAGCTCAGCTGTTTTAGCCTCGGTTGCAACACGTCTCTCTCTATAATCCGAACACCAAACAGCGAACTGTATTGAAAATGCCCCGGATCTCACAGCCGCAACTGCTCCCTCTGGTCGCCGCCGTGACGGCCGCGCTTTGTGCGCAGGTCGCGCACGCGCGCGCCCCTGCAACGGAGTGGCTTAACATTGCCAGCGCCGAAGTGCGCACCCCGCCGCATACACCTTCCCAATCGGACGCCTCTCGGTCGCCAGCGCAAAACGATGCGCAAGCCGCTTATCTGGATCAATGGACCGGAACGCTCGCCGATCCCGGCGCTAAGCCGGAGGATGCCCCCGCCATTGGCTACGCCTACACGATCGAAGGGTCTCCGGAAACGGAACTCACGATGACAGGCGACGCCGAGCTGCGCCGCGCCGGAACCGTCATCAAGGGTGAGACGATCGTCTATACGCAACAGACCGGGGAAGTGCAGGTCAAAGGCGACGCGCAGGTTTCGCGCGCAGGCGTTGAACTCAACGCACCTGAAGCTACCTATCAGCTCGACGACGGCACAGGCGAAGCCGAAAACGTCGACTACGAATACAAGCCGCGCGGCCTTCGCGGCAAAGCCCGCTGCATGCGCTTTGCCTCGGCCGACGTAACCGAACTCAAGGACGTGCTGCTTACGAGTTGCGAAGGCGACAACCCGGCCTGGTGGGTTGAGATGGACGAGTTGACGCTCGATGAATACGAGCAGTCGGGCACCGGCACGGGCGCCGTTCTCAAGCTCGGCGGTATGCCCGTCCTGGGTTCGCCCTGGTTCACGTTCCCGTTGTCGGCCGAGCGCAAGTCGGGCTTTCTCTCGCCTGTGTTCGGCATGAGCTCTTCGCGCGGCATTGATATTTCGGTGCCCTACTACTTTAACATCGCGCCGAATTACGACTATACGCTCACGCCGCAGATCATCACCAAACGCGGCGTGATGATCGGCAACGAATTCCGCTTCCTCACCAAGCATCTTGAGGGCGAAATTTCCGGCGAATACATGCCGCACGACAGCGACTACGGTGACAAGCGCTACAGCTTGCATGCCAATATTCGCGGCAGCTGGAACAACTTCGGCTACGGCATCAACTACAACCGCGTGTCCGACGACGACTACTTCGACGACTTTTCGACGAGTCTGCGCGACAACACGGATGACATCCTGCCGCAGGACTACTGGCTGAACTACACGTCGACCTACTGGAACGCCGCCGTCCGCGTCACGAAGAACCAGACGATCAACGATACCGACAAGCCCTATGAGCGCGAGCCCCAGTTCTCCTGGAATGCGTTTGTGGCCGACGCCGCCGGTTTTGAACTCACCACGCACTTGGAAGCCACGCGCTTCGTGCACCCGACCGAAATTGACGGCGATCGCTTCGTTTTCCATCAGCAGATCGCTTATCCGATTCGAGGCGCGGGGTGGTTCGTTACGCCCAAGGCACAGTTGATCAGTACCAAGTACGACCTTGATCACGACAGCTCCGATCGCTATACGGACTCGTCACCGGGCTACACCGTGCCGATGTTCTCGATCGACTCGGGCCTTACGTTTGAGCGCGACATCAATGTGGCCAACCGTGATGTGCTCCAGACGCTAGAGCCGCGCATCTTCTACAGCTACACGCCGTATCGCGACCAAAGCCAGATCCCGCTCTTTGACTCGAGCGTTGCCGATCTGAACTTTGCTCAGCTCTACAGCGAAAATACCTGGGCCGGTTACGATCGCATCGCCGAAACCAATCAGGTGACGGCAAGCGTCACGAGCCGCTTCATTGACGCCGACAGCGGTCTGGAATGGCTACAGGCCTCGATCGGTCAGCGCTACTACTTCAACGATCGCACGGTCAATAGCGAAGGCGAACGCATCTCGATGGAAAACCAAAAGAGCGACTTTCTTGCAAGCATCGGCGCGCGCCTGACACGCACCATCTCTGCTTCGCTCTTCGGCCAGTGGTCCTGGGAGCGCTCGAGCTTTAAGAAGGCTGTCGCGGGCGTTCGTTGGCAACCCAAGCCTCAGAGCGTGATCGGCCTCTATTACCGCTACAACTGGCAGGAGGACCGCAACAGCAAAGACTACATCGATCAAATCGACCTTGCTTTGCAGTGGCCCTTGTCCGACAAGGTCTACGCCTTGTTACGCCAGAACTATTCGCTCTACGACCATAAATTCATTGAAAGTCTTGCCGGCGTCGAATATCACGCGGGTTGCTGGACGCTGCGCGCTGTTGCACAACGTTACACTCGCGATGAAGACAAGAATGATGAAACGAACTTCTTCTTGCAGTTAGAATTGACCGGTCTGGGCGCAGTCGGGTCGAGTCCGCTCTCCGAACTGCAACGCAGCATCCCGGGCTATCAAACCCGCAGCCCCGTGCCCACCTCCATCGGTACCTATGACTACTACCAATAAAAGAATCACTTTGACGGCAGCCGTCCTCGTTCTGGCCGCGCTGCCCGCTTTTGCTCAACAGAGCAGTCAAATTCGCGAAACGACGGCCGAAGAGCCGCAGCCGGTTGCCGCTGCCGAAGGCCAGGCTCTGACCGAACAACAGACCGGTGCGTCCAAGTTCGCCGACCGCATCGCCGCCGTCGTCAATAACGACGTCATCACGGAATACGAACTGCAAAACCGTGTGCGTCAGGCCGCCATCAATCTGCGTCAGCAAAACATCAATCTGCCCCCGATGCAGGAACTGCGCCGTCAGGTGCTTGAGCGCATGATCACCGAAAAGGCCACCGAGCAGCGAGCCAAGGAACTAGGCATTCGCGTCGATGAGCAAATGGTGAGCGCCTCGATCGAACAGATCGCGCGCAACAACAAGATGACCGTCGACGAGCTGCGCGAGCGTCTTCGCGCCGACGATGTGAGCTTCGGCGCGTTCCGCGCGCAGGTGCGCGACGAAATCACGGCGCAACGTTTGCGCGAACGAGAAGTCGACAGCAAGATCACGATTCCGGAAAGTGAAGTCGATGCGTTCCTTGCCGAACAAACGGGCTTTACGACCAATGACACGCAGGAATACCACGCTGTCTCTTATACACATCTGACGCTGCCGACGAACTCTAGGGTGTAGATCT
>ENA-OYVP01000397-OYVP01000397.1-human-gut-metagenome-genome-assembly--contig:-NODE-397-length-28390-cov-4.457032_pt1 | contig 28390 bp, 26 predicted proteins | sample MGYA00244160_ERZ653377 | MGnify/ENA primary metagenome ERZ653377 (study PRJEB26926, sample SAMN06165160) | human gut metagenome | biome: ENVO:00009003; feature: ENVO:2100002; material: ENVO:00002003...
CGTCGGCAGCGTCAGATGTGTATAAGAGACAGCCGCCGGCATATGGCAGAGCTGCGCCCATCTCGGCATAAAGAAGCGCAGGATAAACGCTGATGAGAAGTGCCACGATGGTGGCAAAAATGACCGATGGGCCCATCAAACCCACGATATTGGAGCCGACGGTGAAAAGCCCCACGCCAATGACGGAACCGGCTGTAATCGTGACGGCTTCTCGCATGCCGAAGCTACGTTTGAGCGCGGGTGAGCTGTTGATGTCGCTCATGAAAGTCTCCCTGATCTTTTTGTTTCTTGTCTGTCGATTCTCTTGACGGAACCGTGTCAGCGCGGTCTGAGGCCGCATGGGGAATTATCGGGCAAAACGTTTCAGAAAAAAGCGGAGAGTCTAGGCAATTAAGCTTGGAAAGCTTGACGCTGAACAAAAAGAAACCGCCCCGGCCGAAACCGAGGCGGATTGCTAATCAATGAATCTCATGAAGAGTTCAGATTAGAACTTGTGGCGCAGGCCGACATAGAACGTGTAGGCCGAAAGGTCACGATCTTGATCAGCATTTCCGAGGAATTTGCTTTCTACCTGATCCTGCATGTAGGAGGCAATCGCATAGAGATCCGTACGCTTGCTGAATGGGTAGTCGTAACCAACGCTCACAACATAGCGCTTCAGGTCCAAATCATTCACGCCGTTCATTTCAAAGCTGTCAGCAACTTCTGCATCAGTATAGCCTACGCCAAACATAGCCTTACCGCCAGCTAAGGGAGCATCGCCTGTCAGAGAAAGTCCGTACCCCTTGACCTTATATGCGTCCGTGATGGTCTTACCGTAGACAGCTTTCGTAACGCCACCGATGGAAGTAAGCTTGACTTCATCAAAGTACTGAGCACCAAGGTAAACCTTGACAACATCAAAGTCATAGCTGCCGCCCAAGGTGACAGTCAAACTATCATCAGTGTCGATAGCCTGATTGTTAACCCATGAGGCATAGTTCACAGAGTCAACTGCAAGGTAAGCGGCGAACGGACCATTGTTGTAAGTTGCGCCGATAGCATAGTAACGATCGTTACCAGATTCGTTTTCAGTCGTTGAACCCATACCGTACTGGGCATATACCTTGAAACCTGCGAAATCAGGCGTCTGGTATGCAATCATGTTGTCCCACTGGCCAGCTGTAGACATCACATTGCCGACATTTACGGCATATCCACCCCAGTCAGACGTTCCAAAGGCGTTGATCATGCCGACCTTTGCCCACGATGACTGACCGTTGTTGATGGAGCCGATGCGACCCATGGCAAACTTACCGAAATTGCCTTCAATGAAGAGGCTGGATTCACGATTGAACATCACGTCTGTCGAGTCTTCCGAGCCAGTGTCAGCATCGAAACCGTCTTCGAGGATGAAGCCGACCGTCAGACCGTTGCCAAGGTCTTCCGTACCTTTGATGCCCCAACGAGAGCCAGAAGCTTGACCGCTCTTCATGCTGAAGCTGTCAGAGTCCTGAACTGCTACTCCATCCGAATTGACAGCACCATCGCCGTCGACATGGCTGATACCAAGACCCAAGTCAACAATGCCATAGAGCTGAACATCAGCAGCAAGAGCGGAACCGGCGAAAGCGCCGAGAACAGCAACAGCAGCCAAAGTCTTTTTCATGATTTATCTCCTAGTCTTTTTCTAGACTTGCAAGAGTTGAGTTTTTGCAAAAACCGCCGGACGGAACATGAGTGACGGACCCTTGCGAAGACGCACTCAATCCGGCGGAGTCCTTGCAGGACGGAGACGATCATGGCACCGAAAAGAATTCCCTTACAAGAAAATTGTGAAAGTCAATAGCTCAGGGGGGGGGTAAACCCTTGGATAAAATGCAACACACAGGGTTGCAAAATGCGTTTAGGCGTATTTTCGGACGTTGTTGATACGTCGAAAGATGGGAGTTGACGACCATCTGAAGACCTTGGTCGAGCATGAAACCGCAACGCTTTGCAAGTGCCCGTATTCAACGCCTCAGCCGCGGTTTGTTAGACTTCTCCGACAACAACAAAACCTAACAGGAGATCGGTCATGCAAAGCATCCTTCCATGGATCGGCATTGTCATTCTGTTCTTGACGGGGTGGGCCGTTGTCAAGAAGTATCAGGTCAACATGGTGCTTTTGTTGGGCGGCTTGGCGCTCAACATTCTGGCGGTCGCCGGTGGTCTGACGTCTTTCCTTCCCAAAAATGCAGCAGCTACGGGGTTCGTCGGCTTTGATTTCATGGAACTGCTGCGCGCCATTTCACGTACGCAGATTGCTGGCGTCGGTTTCATCATCCTTGTTTCGGGCGGCTTTGCCGAATACATGAAGGCAATCGGCGCATCGGACCGTTTTGTGACGGTTTGCGCCAAGCCCTTGTCCCTTATTAAGAACCCGTACCTGATTTTGGCCGCGGTCTTCATCTTCGGCCACTGCTTGGGACTCATCATCACATCGGCCGCGGGTCTTGCGATGCTGATGGTCGTGACGGTTTATCCGCTCATTATTCGCGTGGGTTGTTCAAGTTTGGCGGCGGCTGCGGTTGTTGCAAGCGTACTTGCCATCGGTTATGCGCCGGCCTCAGGTGTGGCTGTGATGGCAGCCGAACTCGTGCATCTCGATCCCATCCAGTATTTGGTGCAGTACCAATTGCCGATGGCCGTTCCCACGATTCTTGCAATGGCTGTCGCTCACGTGGTGGTTCAGTATTGGTTTGACAAGCACGACAACATCAAGGGCGAAACAGCTGACCTGCAGGAGCTCGAAGAAAAGCGCAAGGTGCTTGAAAACGTTCCCGCGATCTATGCGGTGCTTCCGATCATCCCGATCGTGCTTTTGCTGATCTTCAACAAAATGGTGTACCAGAGCATCACGCTCAATGTGGCTACGGCCATGTTCATCGCTTGGGTGCTTTCCTTCTTTGTGGATCTGATCGTGAGACGCGACGCCAAGAAGTCGTTTGATCTGAGCTTTGCGATGTTCAAGGGCATGGGCAGCATTCTTACGAGTACCGTGGGTCTTATCTTCGTGGCGGCTTTCTTTGCAACAGGTCTTCAGAACATTGGCATCGTCAATATGCTCATCGAAGGCGCCAAGCACATCGGTTTGGGCGAAACCGGTACGGGCGTGTTCCTGTCGGCTGTGATCGGCGTGGTGACGGTGCTTACGGGTTCTGGCGTTGCTGCCTTCACGAGTCTGGCGCACATCATTCCTGACGTGGCTGCGCATCTCAACAGCGACGGCATTTCGATCATGCTGATGATGCACACTGCAAGCGAAATGCTGCGCGCGATTTCGCCGGTGGCAGGCGTCGTCATCATCGTGGCAGGCTTTGCCAAGGTTAATCCTCTGACAATGGTCAAGCGCACGGCCATTCCGTGCTTGGTCGGCTACGTCACCATGTTGATCACAGTGACTTTGATGTTCTAACTTGCTTGGGTCGATCGTACGGTCGGCCCAATCTTTCAGAAAGAGATTTAGAAAGATGGCTATCGAATTAACCGGGAAGGTCGAAGGAAGCGTTCGTAAGCACAATGAAGCGACGCTGCAGGCGGTGTGGGATAACGCACTTTTGGTGTTGCCTCATGAGCAGGATCCCGAGCACGTGATTGAAACGACGCCTGCGGCAGCCTGCAACGAATGCTTCAGCGACCGCTATCCGACCTTGATGTTTGCGCACGGCAGTTCCGGCATCACGGCTGCGATTCGGGAATTCGCGCGCTTCATTGCGCAGGAAACCGGCTGGGCCGTGGTGGTGCCCGATTCGATGCAGACGAAGGATCGCATCACTTATGTCTCTCCTGTTGCCAGAAGCGACTACGAAGCGGTGCACTCAATGCGCAGCGAAGAACTTCTTTATTGTGCAAAAAAGCTCTTTGCCGAACCTTGGTTTGGCGGCACCTATGCCGTCGCTGGCACAAGCGAAGGGGGTGTGGCTGCTGCTCGCTTTGATTCCCGCGCTTTGGCGATCCGCGAAAAGGCCAAGCTTATTTTCTCGTGGTCGTGTGAGTCGAATTACCACGTTGAAGATCCTCGTTCGGTATTGCCTGACGACCTCCCGGTTCTCAACGTCATGAGTCTTGCCGACAAGTACTTCAGTCCGGCCAATTCGTATCTGGACAACGATGCGGCGTTCGGGTATGCCCGCGAAGTGCTTCAAAATAATCCCAACGCTTCGATTCTTCTGTTGCCGCAGGCTCCGCACACGCTTTTGAACCTTCCGCAGGTGCACGCTGCGGCGGCTGAAATCCTACAGCGCGTGGCGCCGTAGGTCATTGTCGGCGTTTCGAAAGTTACATACAATGCAGGCCTTTCGGGGCGAAAAGGTGCCCTCGAATCCCGCGTGTATATCCGAGATTGGAGTTCGTTCATGTTTGCTTTGTTTCCGGCTCAATTGTCTGAGGTTGACGTCTGTTACGCCCTGATTGATCAGGGCCGTGCATTTCAGCGCAAACAAGGCTTTGTACAGTGGACGGATGACTATCCGCAGCGAGAACACGTTGCCGACGATATTAAAACCGGAAAAGGCTATGCGTTAAAGGATGAGGCGGGTCGCATCGCCGGCTACATCTGCATTGATTTCGGCGGAGAACCCGCCTACGACGCCATCAAAGGACAATGGCGTTCCAAGGAGCCGAGCGGAGTCCTGCACCGTATGGCCATCAGTCCCGATTACCGCGGACAAGGCTTGGGCGGGGTACTTTTGCGTGAATGTGAACGAATTTGTCAAGAAAAAGGCGTAGCGTATCTGCGCGCCGACACGAGTCCCGACAACACGCGCATGCAGCATGTCTTTGAAAAAGAAGGTTATGTGCGCTGCGGATTCGTGGAACTTCGCGGCTCGGACAAGATCGCCTACGACAAACTTTTCGGATAACACCGTCGGAGGCATCCCGTTTCGGATGAAGGAGACGACCATGAAAAAACTCCGATTGGCAGCTGTTCTTTTCGCAGTCTCCTCATTTCTTGCAAGTGGAAATACGTTTGCGGATGATCAATCGCAGCAAATGAGTAAGGCTCCGGAGCGCCTTGACATTACCTTTGATTATCAGCGCGGCGGCATTGCCTCAAGTCAATACGCGATCTGGGTGGAAGACGCGGCCGGCAAGCCGGTTCGCACGATTTTCATGACGCGCTTTACCGCAACGCGTGGGTTTTCCGAGCGGCCGGATGCCGTGCCGACTTGGGTGGCGCGTTTCAATCCTGCCCAAATGACATCCGCTCAGGTTGATGCGGTAAGCGGTGCAACGCCGTCAAACGGCTCTCTGCACTATGCCTGGGACGGAAAGGACAACCAAGGCAAGCCTGTTCCTGCTGGCTCGTACACGGTTTTTCTCGAAGGTACGCTTTACTGGGGCACGCGCGTGCTGTATTCGGCGAAGGTCCAGTGGGGCAACGGCACTGCCGGTCAGGTTCCCGTGACGGTGCACAAAACCGGTACGAGCGATCGCAACCAGAACATGATTACCAACGTCAGGTTCTCGCACACGACGACCAAGCCGTAACTTGCGTTACCACAAACAAAAACGGCCGGCAAGCCGCATTTTGGCGTTTGCCGACCGATCGCAGGTCTTGAGAATCGTGAGTTGTGAGGCGATTACTTCACGAGACCGTATTTCCACTGAGACGTGCCGTAAGCGTTGTAAACGTTCTTGTAGCCCGTTTCAATCAGAATCTTCGAGGCGTTTTCAGCACGAACGCCTGACTTGCACTGCACCAGCACCTTGTCTTCAAAGTTGGGAACGGCTTTGAGCTTCATGCCGGGCTTGAGAACCGACATCGGCACATTGACGGCACCCTTGACGTGGCCTTCGGCGAATTCATCGGGTTCGCGAACGTCAATCAGAACCACGCCTTCTTCCATCATCTTCTTGGCCACATCCGGCGTCACCTTATGGTAGGACGGATGCACGTAAGTGAGCGGCTTGGCAGGCTGCGGATCCACCGGTTCCTGAGCGCAGGCGATGCCCATGGAAAGAACGGCGGTCATCATGGCGGTAAGGCCGATTCGCATCAAATTCATTTTTATCTCCCGATTGAATTTATCTATGTACGCGTATGCAAGCGCGGCTAATGGATTTTCCGATCGGCCGAAAGGAGAGTCAATACGTCATTTGCTCAATTTGTCTTACGCAAGTAACCAAGCAATTGCTGAGAATTGGCGTCGTTCGGGCAATCGGACATACTCATGCCAACGTTTCTTTTTCTCGTAACGCGATGACAGACTGAGCCGAACAGACTGACTGAGGGTCTTTTGAGAGAGATTTCTTAGGCCGATCGTCGGAGGAGGACACCGACCTTCGACGTATTGAATCGCCGTTCGCGCTGGCTTTACGATAAATCTCAGCGCGGAAGGCTTCAGGACTCTGACGAGGCCGGAAACCGGTTACCGCAACGTTGAAATTAGAGAAAAGGAAATTTGCAATGGCTCAGTTTATTAAGGATCGCTACGGCTTGCTGATTGACGGACAGTGGGTGGACGCCGAAAACGGAGAAACCTTTGTGACGACCAACCCGGCAAGCGGCGAACAGCTCGCTGTCTGTGCTAACGCCTCTCCGGCCGATGTTGATCGCGCCGTTCAGGCCGCTCGAAAGGCGTTTCCCGCATGGGCGGCGAGGTCGCCGGCAGAACGTGCGGCGCTTTTGCTCAAGATTGCCGACAAGATCGACGAACGCGCCAAGGAGCTGGCTGCCGTTGAAACTCAAGATAACGGCAAGCCGATTCGCGAAACGACGCTCGTCGACGTTCCGCTGTCGTCGGATCATTTCCGCTATTTTGCGGGCTGCTTGCGCGCAGACGAGGGCGAAGCCGTCATGATCGATGAAAATTCGCTCTCCATGGTTCTGCGTGAACCGATCGGCGTGGTCGGCCAGATCATTCCATGGAACTTCCCGTTGCTGATGGGGGCCTGGAAGATTGCTCCGGCATTGGCCGCAGGCAACACGGTGGTGATCAAGTCTTCGTCCACGACGCCGCTTTCGCTTCTCGTGCTGGGTGAAATCCTCAATGACGTGCTTCCGGCAGGCGTCGTCAACATCATCACCGGTCGCGGCGCTTCGACCGGTCAGGCCATGCTCGATCATCCGGGTTTTGACAAGCTTGCCTTTACGGGCTCTACTGAGGTGGGCTACGACGTTGCCAAGGCTGCGGCCAACCGTCTGATTCCGGCAACGCTCGAACTCGGTGGCAAGTCGGCCAATATCTATTTTGACGACTGCCAGATTGACAAGGCTATCGAAGGCGCACAGATCGGCATTCTCTTTAACCAGGGTCAGGTGTGCTGCGCCGGTTCCCGCATTTTTGTGCAGGAAGGCATCTATGACGAATTCGTCGCTAAGCTTGTCGAAGCCTTTAAGGCCGTCAAGGTAGGCGATCCGATGGATATGCAGACCCAGATGGGCTCTCAGATCAACAAGCGTCAGCTCGAAAAGATTCTCGGCTGGGTTGAAACGGCCAAGAAGGAAGGAGCAACGGTTCTGGTTGGCGGCGAAGCTGCCAAGGTGCCCGGTTTTGAAGACGGCGCCTTCATGCAGCCGACGCTTCTCGGTAACGTCACCAACGACATGGCGGTGGCTCAGAACGAAATCTTCGGGCCGGTTGCCGTGGTGATCAAGTTCCGTACGGAAGAAGAGGTTGTCGCCATGGCCAACGACTCCGAATATGGTCTCGGCGGCGCCGTGTGGACCCGCGACATTAACCGTGCCCTGCGCGTGGCGCGAAGCGTTCGTACCGGCCGTATGTGGGTCAACACCTACAATGAATTGCCGGCTCACACGCCGTTTGGCGGCTACAAGAAGTCCGGCATCGGTCGCGAAACGCATAAGATGATGCTCGAGCACTACAGCCAGCACAAGAACATCTACATTTCTCTTTCGGAAGCAAAGAGAGGCTTCTTCTGATTTCCATCTCCTAACCTCAGCTCGTCTGTGCTGACTCAAACGCCCGGGACTCGTGAGTTCCGGGCGTTTTTGATGTGCGCCCAGCATGGGCATGTTCTAACGGGTGAAAGTCCCGAGCGCGGGAGGTAGCATCAAGCGCATAGCTAGAGGCAAGGGTGTCTGTCGCGAGACAGGATCTGAAGGAAGCCCGAGGCAAACCACTGACCTTACGAACAGGAACTGCATGAGGCACTCGATGGTGGGTAAGTCTGCATAACAAGATGAAGCCCAAAGCTACACGGAACCAGAGGTGTATATGCAGAAGGTGCATGGTGGGAAAGAACATGTTCTTACCTGGGGAGGACTCACAGACGCGGCCTCAACAGAGGTCACGGCGTAAAGCTTGTTGTGAGTAGTCAGCAGAGGTCATAGTAGACAGGGCAGTACCTGTCGAAGGACTGAATTCATAGGAGTACGGTGCCGTAGACACAAAGTCGCAAGGCGCAGAAAACATAAGAGACCTGCCCGAATTTGGGTATCCACGGAATGGAGAGAGGGATTCGGGAGGGCGCAACGGCCGTGATGGAAATGGACAACACCGCACAAGACCAATCCGCTTTTACGGAGATCACACTCGAGGCGATACTGAGCCGCGAGAATTTGACTTTGGCGCTCAAACGCGTCGAAGCAAACAAAGGGGCTCCGGGCGTGGACGGAATGACAACCGAAGAGCTTCGGAAGTACATTTTCGAGCACCCCGGCGAGCTGACGAGTGCGATTCTGTCAGGGAAATATCGCCCTGCACCCGTGAAACGGGTAACCATACCGAAACCAGAAAAGGGGAAATTCAGGAATCTTGGAATCCCGACGGTCATCGACCGTCTTGTGCAACAAGCCGTTGCGCAAAAGCTTTCATACAGCTATGACGGCACCTTTTCGATGTCGAGCTTCGGTTTTCGCCCGACGAGAAGCGCACACGATGCGATCTTCAAAGTCATGAGCGAAGCTGACCAAGGTTACGTTTGGGCAGTCGATATGGATCTCGAGAAGTTTTTCGATACGGTCAATCACAGCCGATTGATCCGAAAACTATCAACGAGAATCAAGGATGGGCGAGTGATATCGCTCATCACACGGATGCTCAAATCGGGAGTTTGGACACAAGGAAAGGTGGAGAAGTCGGAAGTTGGTCTCATGCAGGGAGGGCCGTTGTCGCCGCTACTTGCGAACATCTATTTGGATGAACTCGACAAGGAACTGGAGAAACGCGGTCACAGATTCGCCAGATATGCAGACGATCTTGTAATCCTATGCAAATCCAAGCGATCGGCCCAAAGGACGTTGAAGAGCGTCACTCGGTTCATCGAAGGACGCATGAAACTCAAAGTCAATGAGACAAAGACCACTGTCAACTACATCACGCACGGAGTGAAATTTCTTGGCCATGGTTTCTATAAAACCAAGGAAGGATACTTTCCAACCGTACACTCGAAGTCAAAGGAGCGGCTCAAGAACTCGCTGAGAGAAATACTTTGCCGAAACAGAAGGCAAAGCATCCCAGCGGTGAAAGAGACGCTTAACAAGAAGCTTCGAGGGTGGTGCGAGTACTTCAAATACGCGAAATATGAAGTGTGGTCGAAGCTGACCGATGAATGGATTCGGAGACGAATCCGACAATTGCTGTGGAAGACTTGGAAACGGGTCAGGACGAGATATGCGGCGTTGAGGAAGCTCGGATGCACGCACAGACAGGCGATACAATGGGCGAATACGCGTAAGAGCTATTGGCGCATTGCAAATAGCCACATCTTAGCCACTACCCTGAACAACGATTTTCTGAAAACCCAAGGCTGGAGTTGGCTCGGTCTAACACGAGTTGACGGGTATGGAGGCTAAAACTATGGAAACCGCCGTAAAACACCCCGTGAGGGGTGCCTACCAGATCGGTACGGGCGGTGGTGTGAGAGGTCGGTAGGTGAACTAATCACCTACCACCTACTCGATAGGAGATGCAGAGCAAAGCAGAGTTTGGCAATCAATCACATTGTCTGGCGGCACCCGTCCAGTTTCTTCTCGGAAAGCCAATCTTTCACCGTTATGGCAACTTCCTGATTGTTCCTTTCGGCAAACGGAAAGTGCGAGTTGCCGCGAATGCCGATGTCAGGAAGACGGATCACTTTTGCATCGCCGCCGTGACGGTTAACTGCTGCGGCAAAGAGATCGGCCATTTCAGAAGCCGCGCGCCAATAATCGTTATGAGGATGATTGGTCGGCGCTTTCGGAATGTAGTCGCCGTAGAAGATCACGATAGGAAAGCGCGTGAGCTTCATAAATGCTTCCATTGACACTTCTTCGGCTTTCATGTCCCCGAAAAAGCCGGCGTTCGTGCACACTTTCTGCCAATTTCTGCCTTTGACGGAATTTTTATGTTGCCTCGAAAGGCTGACCTGTCCTTCGGCTTGAGTTGGATAAAGACAGAATTTTGTCTTTTTTAAAGACTATATATGATTTGTAAAATTACGCAGAAATGATCTTGGAATGAGGAGTCAGATCCACAAAAATCGCGGAAACGGAAAGAATGCGGAACAGATTCCGAATGAGTGAGCGACAGTCGACGTGGTCGTAAGAGAATTCAGCAATCAATAAAGGTCACGCCCGGAGAATTTTTCTGCGAGCGCAATCAAATATAAAAGATTACAAATAGGCGGTTATTTTTTCGCTAAACGGCCGTATTCCTGTCCTATCAGAAGGTGAGGCAGCTGCCGCTGAAGCGAAACGATTTAGTTGGATCCGGCATTGCGAAAGGCCTTGGGCGACATGCCGAAGTGTTTCTTGACGTATCTCGTAAAGTAAGACGCTGAAGAAAACGAAAGCTCTTCGGCAATTTGCGCAACAGAGAGTCGTTTGTCGGCGAGCAGTTTCGCAATCTCCTGAAGCGTAAAGAGGTCGATGAAGTAACCTGCGCTGCGTCCGCTTGCTCGCCGACAGATTTCCGAGAGGTAGTGCGGCGTGACGCATAGCTTTTCGGCGTACCAATCCAGATTTCGGTAATGGCGAAAACTGCCGCTGGCCAGTTCTTCGGTGAAGCGGCGAAGCAGGTCTGCTGCGCGCGTCGGGAAGTCTTCCGGCAGACAATTGCGCGCGTGGATGTCGTAGAGGTCAAGAATGTGTGCTGCAAGCAGATGCCCGACCATTTCCTCGTGAAAGTAGTGTCCGGTTGCAAGCCACCGCTCGTGCAGTCTTTCGATGTCGGTTCGGCAGCGCATGAAATCTGCTTCGGCCAGACGCATCACAGGATTTTGCAATAGCGACAAGTGACCGATGATGCCATAGTTTGAGCGTAGTGCCAGTCGGTTGCCGATGGAAGGAGACAGTGAAAAGAGCAGCGCCTTGAAGTCGCTTGAGGCCGCAAAGTCCTGAGCAAGCGCCGCATTGGGCAGAATGATGTAGTCGCCCGGAGCCGCGTTGTAGCGCGTGGCCTGGTGTAGAAAACTTAAGTTTCCTTGCGTGAGCACGATATGCATGATGCGAGACGAACCGATGTCGTGCAGCAATTCCGACAGATCGCTGTAAAAACGCAACGCGGTGTCGTTCCGGTTTGTTGGCGTTTCGATGGTGTTTGCGTTCGACAAGGTTGATCTCCGAAAACCACGAAAAGTGACATTTTCTCCCTTATTTGGCTCTTTCGCCTAAAGACGAAAATTCCTAGGATTTCAGACGAAGAAGTGCGGTGTTAATCGCATAGAAATCTGAAAAGCAAAGGAAATTCGAGTATGAGAGAAATTCGTCTGAATAACGGCGTCATGATGCCGTCTGTTGGTTTCGGAGTCTATCAGATCGACAAAAGTGAAACGAAGGCGGACGTTCTTGAAGCGCTGGAAGTCGGCTATCGCATGATTGATACGGCGGCCAGTTACTTCAACGAGCGCGAAGTGGGTGAGGCGATTTGTGAAAGCGGACTGCCGCGCGAATCCGTTTTCGTCACAAGCAAGCTGTGGGTGCAGGACTACGAATATGACGACGCGCTGCGCGCTTTTGATCGCTCCTTATCCGAACTCGGTCTTGACTACATTGACCTCTATCTCCTGCACAAGCCTTACGGCAATTACTACGCCGCCTGGCGTGCTCTTGAGCGCTTGCACAAGGAAGGCCGTATTCGTGCGATCGGCGTGACGAGCTTTTCCAACGAACGTCTGCAGGATCTGTTCCTGCACAACGAAGTCAAGCCCGCGGTCAATCAGATCGAAACGCATCCCTTCCAACAGCAAAAGGACGCCAACGCTTTTCTGAAAGCCGAAGGCATCGTGCACGAAGCCTGGGCTCCTTTTGCCGAAGGCCAGAAGAATGTCTTTGCCCATCCGGTGCTCACTGGCATCGCTGCTTCGCACGGCAAGAGCGTCGCGGCTGTCATTTTGCGCTGGCTCAATCAACGAGGCGTCGTTGTGATCCCGAAGAGCATTCGCGCTGATCGCATCCGCGAGAACTTCAACATTTTTGATTTCCGCTTGTCTGATGCCGAAATGGCGGCCATCTCTGCTTTGGACGAAAAGAAGAGCCCCATTTACGACGATATGGATCTTGCAACCGTGCGTGCGATCGGCACTTACAAGATTCACGATTAAAAAGGAGGCAGCAACATGAAGACGATTACGCTCAATAACGGCGTTGAAATGCCGTTGCAAGGTTTCGGGGTTTTTCAGATTTCTCCGCAGGATTGTGAAGCAGCCGTTCGAAGCGCGCTTGATGTCGGCTACCGCATGATTGATACACCGCAGGCTTACTACAACGAAGCTGCCGTTGGTCGCGCCTGGCGCACGAGCGGCATTGCGCGCGAAGATCTGTTTCTTGTCACCAAAGTGTGGATTTCCAACGCCGGCGACGAGCGTGCGGCAAAAAGCATCGACGAGTCGCTCAGAAAGCTTGAGACCGACTACATCGATCTTTTGCTGATTCACCAGGCTTTCGGCGACTACTACGGCACGTATAGGGCGATGCAAAAAGCGTTGGAGGCGGGCAAAGTCCGGGCGATCGGACTGAGCAACTTTGTCGACGCACGCTTTGTGGACATCGTCGAAAATATGGAAGTCAAGCCCGCCGTTTTGCAGCTCGAAACCCACGTGTTTTCTCAGCAAAAGCGCATGCACGAGCTGATGGCTCCTTACGGCACGCGTCTGATGGCCTGGGCGCCGCTTGCCGAAGGCAAAAACGGCATCTTTACGCATCCTACGTTAACGGCAATCGGTGCAAAGTACGGCAAGACGGCAGCTCAGACGGCACTGCGCTTTTTGATGGCCGAGGACGTCATCGCGATTCCGAAATCGGTGCACCGCGAACGTCTCGTAGAGAACTTCTCGATTGATGACTTTGAACTTTCCGCCGAAGATCTTGACGCCATTCGGGCGCTTGACGGAGGAAAGCCCATGTTTGCCGATTTCAATGATCCGACGCTGGCGAAGTTCCTGTTGGAGTACGACGCAAAGTTCAACCCGGAGCGTCAGTAGGAAATACCGACTGACCAACGAAAAAGCCTTCCCCGAGGAAGACGAGGAAGGCTAGCAAAAAGCTGGCAGTCCGAGCGGATGGAACCTTGACGGCCTGACGCGTGTTACCGATTTATTTCAAAAGTTCCTTGGGCGGTTCTTCGCCGAACCACTTCACGTACATTTTGGTGAATTCGCCGCTGGTGCGCGCCTTGTCGATGGCCGCGTCAATGGCCTTCATCAACTCAGGCTTATTCTTGCTCACGGGGAAACCGAAGGATTCGCTGTTGAGAACCGTCGGCAGGTGATAGTAGGTCTTGGCGGTCTCAGGGCGAACGGCAAGGAAGTAAGCTGTCACGGGGCGATCGGTGATAACGGCTTTGCAGCCCTTGTTGCCGAGCTCGAGATAAGCGTCGTTGATCGTGTTGAAGTTGCGAACCTTCGCGCCCGGGACTTTGGCGGCCCGCATGGAACCCGACGTGCCGATCTGAGCGCAGATCGTGCAGTTTTCAATGTCCTTGACGCTCTTGATCTTATCCTTGTCTTCGGCGCGCACGAGAATCGACAGACCGGAGATGTAGTAGGGCTTGGAGAACAAAACGCGCTTGGCCCGTTCCGGAGTGATCGTAAAGGCTGAGGCGCCGACATCGGTGATGCCTGTGAGCATCGACGGAATGATGGCGTCAAAGCCCATGTTGGTCACTTCAAGCTTGCGGCCCATTTCTTTTGCCACGTACTCGAGCAGGTCAATTTCAAAGCCTTTGAGTTTGCCCGTTTCGCTGTCAAAGAAGACAAACGGCGCGTAAGTGCTCTCGCAGGCCATGCGAAGCACCTTGGCATCTTCGGCGTGAGCCTGAACCGAGAGGGCGGCGGCAGCGGCGCAGACAACGGCCGCGATGGTCTTTTTCATGTGTCGTGACTCCCTTGTGTTTTTTTGTATTCACAACAAACGCGCAAAGACTAACAACAAACACAGGGTATCGGACTACGACTTTTTCGTTACCGTATCCGATCGAAGTCAAAAAAGTTGAAATTGATCTGGCAATTAATGTCGGCAAGGTTGCGATTGGCTTTGCAAACCTTGCATTGATGCTTGATCTAAATGCGCAAGCTATTGAGATTTTTCTGTATTCCGATTGATGCGAAACAGCTGAAAATAACTTCAACGGCATTTTGTCGACTGGAGGAAAAGAAATGAAGCGCAGAGTATTGATCGGCGGCGCGATGGCCGCAGGAGTCGCAGCCGGATTGCCGATTGCCTCGGCCGCACCGGAAAAGACCGGCAAGGCGGTACGTGCGGTTGCCAAGGTTGACGACGGCAGCGTTGTGAACGTTCCGCTTGCCAAGCGCACGGGGCCGAAGTCGGTGGTCTATTTCACTCGTGATTTGTCAGCTGACGGCTTGCGCAAGATCGTCGCCAAGGTCTCGTCCGTTCTCACCGGCAAGGTGGCTGTGAAGCTGCACACAGGCGAAAAGGGAGGCCCCAACATCCTGCCGCGCGAGTGGGTTAAAGAGCTTCTTGCAAACGACATCAAGAACGCCACGATCGTTGAGACCAACACTTATTATCCTGGGGATCGCGATACGACGGCCAAGCATCTTGACACGCTCAAGGTCAACGGCTGGACGTTTGCGCCCGTGGACATCATGGATGCCGACGGCACCGCGATGATTCCGGTCAAAGGCGCCAAGCACATCAAGGAAATCAGTGTGGGCAAGGGTTTGCTGAAGTATGACAGTCTCCTGACGCTTACGCACTTCAAGGGACACACGATGGGTGGCTTCGGTGGCTCGAACAAGAACATTTCCATAGGCTGCGCCGATGCACACACCGGTAAGAAACAGTTGCACGCCGGAGCTACCGGTCAGCAGTGGGGTATTACCGGCCGTGAATTCATGGAAAACATGGTCGATGCCACCAAAGGCATCACCGACCACTTCAAGGGACACGTCTGTTACGTCAATGTTCTGCGCCGCATGAGCGTGGATTGTGACTGCGCAGGAACGTCAGCCGAACCGCCTCGAGTGCCTGACATCGGGATATTTGCTTCGCTGGATCTGCTCGCGGTGGAACAGGCCTACGTGGATGCCGTCTACGATCTGGGAGAGGCGAGCGCGCCGCTGCGTGAACGTATCGAAACGCGTCATGGTTTGCGCCAGCTCTCGGCCATGCGTGAAATTGGGCTGGGAAGCGAAAACTACGAGATCGTGGATCTGGACAAGGCCTAAACCGCGTTAGAACCTCTGATTTTGGACTCCGAGTCGCACGATCAGTACCGATCAAGGCGGCTCGGAGTTTTTTCCGGCTGGGCAGAACTTTCTGCCAGACGATGCAATGTTTTTCTTGAGCACCGAAAAAAGGAAGCTTACTAGCCGCCGGCAATGAACGCTCTGGCGCCGGACCCCATGAACTGTACGCCGATGCAGATCAAGAAAAAGCCGATGAGTTTGCTAAAGACAGCCATGCCCGAGGGACCCATGCGGGTTGCACAGAATTCGCTTGAGCGCAGCGTGACCCAGGCGATGATGCTCGTGACCAGGATGGCTAACGTGGTGAGCAGGAAAGTTTCTGCCATGGAGGCAAATTCGGGAGCTTCCGCAATTTTTGTGGAGTAGCCGATGACGACGGCGATGGTGCCCGGTCCGGCGATACCGGGCATTGCCAGCGGGAAGAACGAATAGTCTTCCTTACCGCGCTGAACCGCCGGGGCATTGTTGGGGCCTTGGCCTCCGAACAGCATTTGTGTGCCGATGATTGCGATCACAAAGCCGCCCGCAACACGCATGGCGCCGAAACTGATGCCGAAAAAGGAAAGGATCAGATTACCGCCGATGAGGCTCACGAACATCACCGCAAACGAGTAGATAGCGGCAAGATTGGCCTGTTGCTTGCGTTGTTCATGCGTCATGCCCGCCGCAAGACTCATGAAGAGCGGAATTTTGGAAAGCGGATTGGTGATGACGACCAGCGAAATAAGTGCGCCGAGAAAATACTTGAAGCTGACGGAGTCCAGCATAATAAGCACCGATTTCGGGAAACAGAACCGAAACGAATGAGCTGCCTTTTAGTGACAGCGGATATTGTAATTCGGCGCATCATACCAATGCCGTTAGAAATTGCTAAGCGGCGCGAAAATTCGTGCACAACATTGCGGCAAAACTGCAAATGCGTTTGAGCAGAAAAAGAACTCCGGCTCGATTGAAATACCGGTCAGTCTTCGTTTCTAATAACAGCTCGGGCCGAACAGCAGCGCGGCAACATCGGAACTTCTTCTGTGCGCGAAGCCGTTGCATCGGGCAACTTCGGCATGAGAGAGAGCGTCACCAGCAAGTGCGGCTGCATCAGGGGCTCCTTGGGAAACGCTTTTTTGAGCGCAGCATGAAATTGTTCATCCAGCGCGATTTGCAGGGAGGGCACATCCGGTCCCTCGGCACAGATCGGGTTCTTCCGATCGAAGTCGTAGCAGCGGGCCGCAAACTTCTGCGCATTTTTGTCAAACGCCACCAGTACTTCGGTTTTGATCGACAGGCCGAGGTGTACGGCCAGTTTCCAGCCGGGCAGACGCAGGGGGTAAGCAAGCGCAGAAGACATGCGGTTTCCTTCGGATTAAAGAGGATAAGTTCCACGCATTTTAGAGGCGGCCGACACGTTGCGAGCCCGCAGGAAAAGAAAACACACAAATATTGCGGCACCGCTTGCTTCGTGCTTGCGCAGGCAGGGCTGCGAAAACGAAAATCGCGCTGTCTTGGGCTACGTCAAAAAATGACGTCGTCTTTACAGGGAAAAGCCCGCTGACAGGGCGAGTCGGCAAATTTTGTCCCTGTCAAAGAAAGCAGGTCATTACTAAAATTCTTAGATTGACTTTCGTGAAGACGGCACAGACCGTCGCCCTAGGAGTCAAACGCAACATCTAACCACAAAAAGGAGAAGTGCTATGTTTGGCGTCGTCATTACGCTGCTGGCAGTCGTACTGCTCGCGTACTTCGTTATCAAAAACTACTATCCGCCTGTCATTCTTCTGGTGCTGGCTCTCGTCTTGCTGCTGATCGGTGCCTTTATGGGTAACCCGCCGGTTTCGGCCAAGACCGCCACCAACTTCCTCGGCTTTGACCTTGCTCAGGCCTTCACCGACCTCACCAAGAGCCGCATCGGCGGTCTGGGCCTCAACATCATGGCCATCGGCGGGTTCTCGTTCTACATGAACAAGATCGGCGCCTCCACGGCTCTCGTGAAGCTTTGCGTGCGTCCGCTTTCGGCCATTCATTCGCCGTACGTGCTGCTTGGTCTGACCTATGTTGTGGGCCAGTGCATGGCGCTTTTCATTAATTCCGCCGTCGGCCTCGGTCTGTTGCTGATGGCTTCGGTCTATCCGTTGCTCGTTCAGTTGGGTGTTCGCCGCGCCGCTGCCGCCGCCGTGATCGGTTCGACCTGCTGCCTGGACTTGGGTCCGAGCTCGTCCAACGCCATGCGCGCCGCCGACCTCGTCAATACCGACGTTGTGACGTACTTCGTTACCGGCCAGATTCCGGTTGCCATCTGCATCATTATTGCCCTGGCCGTGGGGCACGCTTTGGTGCAACGTTGGTTTGACCGCCGTGAGGCTGCCAAGGGCATCAAGGATGACACGAGCACCGTTGCCGGCGAAACCAAGGATGCCTTTGCCGACGCCGGTCCCGCTCACTACGCCATTCTGCCGATTCTGCCCTTGTTCCTGCTGATCATCTTCTCGCCGATGGTCTACAACGGCATCAAACTCGGTCTGGTGACAGCCATTGTGGTTTCGATTCTGATCGCCTTCCTGGTCGATCTTGTCACCCGCCGTGCCTTCAAGGACGTTTGCAAGAGCTTCCAGGCCTTCTTTGAAGGCATGGGCAAGGTCTTTACGTCGACCGTTTCGCTCATCATCTGTGCTGAACTTTTTGCTTTCGGTCTCACCAAGATCGGCGGCATCTCCACGATGATTCAGATGGCTGCCGCCCAGCAGGACGTCGGTCTGTACCTCATGCTCTTCGTGATGATGGGCATCATGGCCATCGCCACGATCGTGACGGGCTCGGGCAACTCCGCCTTCTTTGCCTTCTCGCCGCTGCTTCCCGAAGCCGCTGCGAGCGTCGGCTACAACACGATGGCTCTGGTTGTGCCCGTGCAGCTTGCCGCCAGTCTGGCTCGTCCGATGAGCCCGATTTCCGGTGTCATCATCGCCGTGTCCGGTATTGCTGGCTTGACGCCCATTGAACTCATCCGTCGCACGATTCCCGTGATGGTCCTAGGTATGATCGTCAACGTCATCGCTGCTCAAATCTTCCTCTAATACGCTAGGAGAGAAACAAATGGCATTGCTTATCAAAGGTGCGCACGTTTATGCGCCTGAAGACCTCGGCATTTGCGACGTTCTGACCGTCGGCAAACAGGTTGTTGCCGTCGGCAAGGACCTGACGGCAACACTGCCCGAACTCGAAACGATCGACGCCAAGGGTTTGATTCTTACGCCGGGCTTTATTGATCAGCACATCCACGTCACGGGCGGCGGCGGTGAAGGCGGCCCCAAGACGCGTACGCCGGAATTGGTTTTGTCCGAGCTGATCGCCTGCGGCACCACCAGCGTGGTGGGCGTGTCGGGTACCGACGGCTCGAGCCGCTCCATGCCCAATCTGCTCGGCAAGGTTCGCGCACTTCAGGCCGAAGGCGTTTCGGCCTGGATGTACACGAGCAACTATGCCTATCCTCCGACGACGCTCACGAGCTGCGTGCGTGACGACCTGTATTTCGTTCCGGAAGTGTTGGGCGTCAAGATCGCCATGGGCGACCATCGCTCGAGCTTCCCCACGCAGGAAGAAGTGATGCGTCTTCTCACGCAGATTCGCGTGGGTGCTATGGTGGCGGGCAAGCTCGGTGTGCTGCACATCCATCTCGGCAACATCGTCGGTCCCTTCGATATGTTGCTTGAGTGCGTCAAGCGCGGCATGCCGATTCAGCACATCCGTCCGACGCACTGCGCGCGTCACCCCGATGTCTTCAAGGGCGCCATCGAATTCGGTCTTGCCGGCGGCTACGTCGACATCACCACGGGCGGCTCCTGCGCGGTCGGCACGCCTGCTCACGGCGTGAAGTCTGTACTGGAAGCCGGAGTGGCGGCCGATCACATCACGATGAGTTCCGACGGACACGGTTCCGTGCCGCGCTTCAACGATAAGGGCGAAATGATCGGCTTGGGAGTGGGCGGCGTAGCCTGCAACCTCAAGGAAGTCAAGCGCCTGATCGGCGAGCTCGGCGTGCCGATGACCACGGCTCTTTCCGTGATCACGAGCAACGTCGCCAAGGCTCTGCAGCTGCCCGGCAAGGGCGTGGTGAAGGCCGGCAACTGCGCCGACCTTAACCTCTTTGACGAAAACATGAATCTGGTTCATGTCTTTGCCAAGGGCCGCCAGATGATGAAGGACGGTGAAATCATCGTGAAGGGCACATTCGAAGAGTAATTGCTCTTTAAGCGATAGGAAGATCCGTGCTGCGGTTCACCACCCGGCACGGATTTTTTGCAAGAATTCCTCAATCACATTTACGCACCGCAAACCAGCAAGGAAAAAGTCGTGCCGCTGTTTCACCGCACAAATGCCGCCAGCAAGCGCAAGACCGACGATATTGGTTCGTCCGGTTGGCTGGCTTTGACATGTGTGGCCGCGGGGTGCATCGCTATTGCCCCGGCTTTTTCTGCAGATGCCCCGACGACAGCGGACTCTTCGGCCGTGACGGCGCAGATCCCGGCACTGCTTCTCGATAACGTTGATGTCTTGTCGTCGGCGTCGTTATCCACAACAACGCCCGTGACGATCGGAAAAGGGGAGTCTTGGGCAGTTCCCGCCGAAGGCGGAATGCATCCGGTGGTGACGATCGGCGTGCCCGACACTGCCGACTTGGGTCGCGAGCGCCCGATGATGATATCGACGATCGAGCGGCTGAGCCGAGCCATGCCGGGAACCGAGTTTCGACTGCGTGTGATTCTGTCGGCCGACGGCAATGCGCAACTCAATATAGTCAAGCCTGACTTCATGTTTGCGCCGGCTGGTGCCGATGCCGTCTGGCACCTAGAAGGCATTGAATCGTATCGCATTGCGACCCGCAAAAGAGCCTCGGCCAAAGAGGCCGACAAGAGCGTCGGTTCCGTGTTGGTGACGCTCAAGAGCCGAGACGATCTTCAAGACATCGGGGACTTGAAAAGCAAGACGGTTGCGGCCGGACTGCCCGATTCGGTACCGGGGTGGCTCGCCGCGCTCGGAGAAGTGCAGAAAGCCGGTTACGATCCGGACGAATTCTTCGGCAAGAGCGAATTCCTTTTTGAGTATTACCCGGAGATTCTCGCGTCGCTTTGGGGTGGCAAGGCCGATGTGGCAGTTCTTCCGACCTGTATGCTTGAAGCGCTTGAGAAAGACGGGCTTGTGGCGACCGATCAGCTCAAAGTGCTGCACGACAAAAGCGACGAAGCCTTGGCCTGCAAGCGTTCGACCGATCTCTATCCGGACCTCAGTCTCGTGGGCTTTTCTTGGACGCCCGAAAAAATGGCGCGCGACGTGACAGTGGCATTGATGTCACAGAAAACCGACGCGCCGTACGAGTGGCTCTCCTACGTATCGCACGCCAACGTCGATGAGCTTTTCAGGGACTTGAAAGCCGGTCCCTACAGCTATTTGAGAGACTTCAGCCTCAAGGCGCTTTACGCACGCCACACGGTTGCTTTCTGGGCCGTCGGAGCGATCCTGTTGTCGCTTGTGTTTTATGGCGCTCTTTTGCAGATTCTGGTGCGTCGTCGTACGCGAGAGCTTTCCGAAACACTTGAGCAACAGCGTCGTATGGAAGTCGAAGCGCGAGAACACCGACGTCGTCTGGGGCACTTGGAGCGCCGCAACATCGTCAATCAGATGTCCGGAATGATCGCGCATGAAATCAATTCGCCCGTGGGCGCCATCTGCAACTTCAAGGCCATTTTGGACCTCCTTTTAAGCGATGAGTCTCGTCGCGACGCAAATATCCTCGTGGCCCTCGACGGCATTGAAAGCGAAGCGCAGCGCATTGCGGGAATCGTCGGACGCGTGCGCAGCTACGCCAAAAAGCAAAAACATGCGCACAAACAGTGTGATTTGATCGACATCGCCAAGCGTGCCGTCCGTGCGTTTTACGTGAGCTCCCCTGCCAAGGCCGTTATTCAGGAACGCTACGAAGTCGAGTCAGCTCCGTTGCTAGGCGACTCGCTTGAGCTTGAACTTCTCGTTTTGAACCTCATCCGCAATGCAAGTGAAGTTGAGCCGCAAAAAGGCGGGCGCGTGCACGTTGAAGTGACCGTTCGACATGGCGATGATGGGCGCTGTTGTGTGGAAGTGCAGGACAACGGCAAGACGCTTACTGATGAAGAACTTGAACGACTGACGAAAATGATGCAAAGCGTCAAACCCGAAGGTCTGGGCATGGGACTTTCGATTGTGCGCGGCATCGCCGACAGCCACGGTGCTGAACTCGATTTCCGCCGAGGCGACACCTGTGGGCTCAAGGTAACGGTCACGTTTGAAGCGGTAGCAGACAACAGCGAGAGTCCGACGATACCCAACGAAACGAAGGAAGCGACATGACAACGAACGTTCCTCTGATCCGCCTGGTTGACGACGACGAACTCTTTCGAGTCTCCCAGATGATGCTTCTCAAAACGAGGGGTTGGGAAGTGGAGTGTTACGAAAGCGGCGAAGCTTTTCTGGAAAAAGCCGATCTCAAGCGGCCGGGCTGCATCATTCTTGACGTGCGCATGGAGGGACTCACCGGCATGCAAGTGCATCGGGAACTGGTCGAGCGCGGATGCAAGCTTGCGGTCATTTTCCTGACCGGTCACGGCGACATTCCGATGGCAGTGCGCGCCATGCAGCGCGGTGCCGTCAGTTTCCTGGAAAAGCCCGTCAAACCTTTCGATTTGCTTGAAGTTGTGCAAAAAGCGGTGGACGCTTCTTTGGCTGATGCCCAGCGCGAAGAAGAGGCTTCGAAAAACCGAGCGCTTTTTGACGAGCTCACAGCCCGCGAAAAGGAAATCGTGATGCGGGCCGCTCTCGATACCCCAAATAAGGTCATCGCTCGGGAACTCGGCATTGCCGAACCGACGGTCAAAATGCACCGCGCCAACGCTTTTGCAAAATTGGGCGTCAAGAGTCCGCTTGAAGCCTATCGTGCACTTGAGCGCATGGGCGTGATTTCGGAGAACGCCGATAAAACGGAAGACGGAGCGTAAGACATGAGGCGTCGGGACTGTCTCACGGGACTTTGTGCGCTTGCCGGTTTGCAGTTTGTGCCGCAAACCGTTTTTGGTTTGCCGAAGCCGATTGAAGAATCGTCGGAGAACACGTCCATTTACGACGTAGTGGTTGTCGGGACGGGTTTGGCCGGCCATTGTGCCGCGATTTCCGCTAAGGAAGCAGGTGCCGAAAGGGTTTTGATGATCGACAAGGCTCCTTTGGTGGGCGGACACTCGGCACTTGCCAGCGGATCCATAGCCTTTGTGGACGAAAAGCGGCAGGCCGCCCAGGGCATTGTTGACTCGGTCGATCGGTTTGTATCAGACGCGCGTATTGCCGGAGGCGACATCAACGAAGAGAGCGTACGCCTGATTGCCGAGAAGTCAGGACCCGGACTCGATTGGTTGGAAAGCCAAGGCATTCGGTTTTCCACGAATATCTTCCAAGCATACGGCGGCATGCATCCGCGCTGCGTCACTGCGTTTGGAAACATGGGGGCGCGACGCTACATTTTCCAGCTCCATGCCCGATCTCGTGAACTTGGCATAGAAACCCGGCTGATGACGCGGGCTGTGGGATTGCATCGCTTTGAAGAGGACAAGCTTACCCTGCGGCTTGTCGATGAGAAAACCAAATCGGAATACATTCTTCAGAGTCGGTCCGTGGTGCTGGCAACCGGAGGTTTCGGAGCCAATTTGCCGCTCCGTATGCGCTACAACGCCAACCTCGATCTAGAAATTGCCACCACGGCCAATCCACACGGTCTGGTCAAAGACACGGCAACGGGTGACGGACTCTTTCTTGCCAAGGAGCTGGGAGCTGCCTGGATCGGAATGGAAAACATCGTGCTGCTGAGCTATTGGGGCGGGCGCATGCTCGACTATCAGGGGGCGGAAATCTATGTCGACCACGAGGGCCGCCGTTTTGTCGATGAAACGACCACAACGAGCAAAATTGCCCGGGCCATTTTGCAGTTGCCCGGCCGATCCATGTACGTGATTACGGATGCCAAATCGGCCAAAGGCGTCAACGTGGGCGCCAAGATCACCGCGGGGAGCATCAGACTCTCTGAGTCGATTGCCCGGATGGCTCGTGACATGAAGGTGTCGGTCTCAGAACTTGAGCGCACCATTCGAGACTACAACGCTCATGCTGTCGCACAAACGCCCGACTCATTCGGCCGCACGGTCTATACGCAGACGATCGACAAGCCGCCGTTTTACTGGGGACAGGAACGGTTGATGATTCACGCTACGCTAGGCGGCCTTAAAACCGATTTGCACGGTCGCGTCAAAACCGAAGCCGATTCAGTGATTGACGGACTTTTTGCCGCAGGAGAGGTCGTCGGCGGCATATGGGGCAAAGACCGACTCGGCGGTACGGGACTTTTGCAGTGCGTGGTGATGGGAAGAGAAGCTGGTTTATCTGCAGCCCGAATTGCGGGACAAGACTGAAATTTGTTCTGTCCACAGTTGTTTTGAAAACGAAAAAAAACGCCCGCATCCCAGGAGAAAAGGATGCGGGCGCCGTTAGGAGATAAAGTCAGCTCTAGGCTTAGGCCTTCATCTTGGCGAACTGTTCGCCGGCGATCATGCCGAAGGTCAGAGCATCAATCACGGCCACGGTGCCGAGACGCGATGCGCCGTGCACGCCGCCCGTCACTTCACCGCCAGCGTACAGACCCTTGATCGGGGCGTGAGTCGTGGCGCTGATCACCTGGGCGTTGTTGTTGATCATCACGCCGCCCATGGTGTGGTGAATCTTCGGGCAGACTTCAATGCCGTAGAACGGGGGCTTGGAAACGTCCAGACCCTTGTTGAACTTCAGAATGCGGTGGAAGTCCTTGTCAGTGCCTTCCTTCACGAAGTTGTTGAACTTCTTGACTTCGGCAAGGAACGCGTCCTGCTTGATGCCGAAATGCTTGGCCAGAGCTTCGAGAGTGTCGAACTTCTTGACCGTGCCCATTTCGAGCGGCAGACGCACGAAGGACGGGTTGATGGCCTTGACGATGGCGTCGTCGCAGACGGCGATCGGGTAGTTCTTGTCGTTGCCGATGACCTTGAACATGGCGTCAGCCTTGATCTTGCGGCCGGCGTGTTCGTCCATGAAGCGCTTGCCGGTCTTGCGGTCGACCACGAGGCCCAAGTCCATGCAGGCGTGGTTGGTGAAGTTCACGGAAACACCGAAGCCCTTTTCGTTGGGGTTGCAGTAGGGAAGGAACTGCAGCCAGCACAGCTGAACCGGAGCGGCGCCGATGCCCAGAGCCTTGATCAGCACGCCGGCAGTAGCACCGGGCTGGTTGGTGGAGTCGGTGGAGGGCACCACGCGCGGATCCTGAATCTGACGGAACCAGATGTCGCGGGAGAAGCCGCCGGCGGCGAGCATGACGCCGAGCTTGGCGCGAACGGTGTGGCTCTTGCCGGTCTTGTTTTCCAGGTCGTCGCTCACGAGCTTGTTGTTGAAGCGGTAGCCGGAACGATAGGTAACGCCGAGAACTTCACTCTTGTCGTCGCTCACGATGAAGTCGTCGAACTTGGCACGGGTGCGAATAACGACGTTCTTGATCTTCTTCAATTCGGCGTGCATCGGACGGATGTAGCCGGAGCCCGAACCCGCCTTGATTTCGTAGGAGCGGGGAACGGAGTGGCCGCCTTCAAAGAGCATGTGGTTGGGCACGAATTCGCAACCGCAGTCAACCACCATCTTGATCGTGTCGTTGCAACGATCAGCGATCGTGGCAAGCAGGTTGGTGTGGTTGATGCCGAGACCATCGCGCAGGCAGTCTTCAATGAAGAGTTCCTTGCTGTCCTTGATGCCCTGAGCCTTCTGAACCGGATTGCAGGGGCAGGCAACGTTGCCGCCGCAGATGGCGGAGTTGCCGCCGACGACGCTCATCTTTTCGAGCATCAGCACGCGCAGACCGGCGCGACCGGCCTTGAGAGCGCAGGCCATGCCGGCAAAACCGGAACCGATGATGACGACGTCGAATTCTTCTTCATACGACTTGACGGCGGAAGCTGGGATGCCGGCATTGGCAGCAGCAGCGGCCATGATGGCGCCGGAGGCGGCGACGGCCGATTTCAGAAAACCGCGTCGGGAAGTGTCAACGTTTTCCATGGTGAATCCTTTTGTGGTTGTTTGAAGTGTCTTAGGAAACGGCTTGTTAAGCGCCGCGGGTGTGAGGAGCAGTTCTTGTTGTTGTGCGTCTTGCGCCCCGGCGTTTTTGCCTTTCAGCGGAATTCTCAACCGATGCGTTGCCGTTCACTACATCCCGCGGGATGCATACCGAGGGATGTAGTCGACGCCTGACCCTCTCTGCACAATTGCTTCCGAAGTCAATCCCCATCCTCAAACCGCTCGCTGCTGCAGCGGTTTCATCCGAATTTTTTTCCGGGAGAACAGAACATGTCGAAAATGACCGGGACCGCCAAGTCAGTTTTATTTGCTTCTCTTTGTGCGCTTTTTGCCGCTTCGCTTCCGGCGAACGCTGCCGACAACTTCCTTGCCGATCGCCACAAGGCAAAAGGCTTGAGTTGCCAGATGTGCCATGGCCAGGATATGAAGAATCCGCAGACGCCCACCATCGAAACTTGTACGACGTGCCATCAGAAGGACGCGCTTGTGAAAAAGACCGCAAAGGTCAAGCCCACCAACCCTCACGTTTCTCCGCACTACGGCCAGGACTTGGAGTGCACGAACTGCCATATGGGTCATATGGAGCCCGAAAACTTCTGCAATCAGTGCCACCAGTTTGATTTCAAGGTGCGCTGAGAAATCAATACCCAATACCGAACCAAAGGTTGATCGATTGTTTTATCGCTGACAAAAGAAAGGAAAGAAAATGCACGCGATGAAAAAGACAATGCTTGCCGCTGCAGCGGCTTTAGGAGCCACTGCAGCTTGCGCTGCCGACGTTACCGTTTACGGTCTGGTTGATTACGGTCTGATGTATACCGGTACAGATAACGGTTCAAATACGAGCCATGTGACGGAAATGACTTCCGGTAAGAATTTGGGCTCCCGCTTCGGCTTTAAGGGTTCCGAAGATCTCGGCAACGGCGTGAAGGTGGGCTTCATTCTGGAAAACGGTTTCAGTGCCGATACCGGCGCACTGCCCGCAAACGGCAAGCTCTTCGATCGTGAATCCACGATTTATCTCGAAGGTGACTTCGGCAATCTCAAGTTCGGTCGCATGACGCGTCTGACGGGTTCGACCGGTTCGTCTTGCATCTATGCGGGCAACATCGCTCCGATTTCCACGGGTTACGGCGACTCGATTCCCGGCTACAACGCTGTGTTTGCCGGCAACCTGCTGCGTTATGACAATGTGGCGATGTATACGACTCCGGACTTTGCAGGCCTTAAGCTCTATCTGCAGTATTCGGGCGGCTACGACGTTGATGAAGACAAAGGCGAAGTCGAAAACCAGTCTTCAGCCAATCGTTTTTACGCTTTAGGCATGAGCTATAAAAACGGACCGTTCAATATGGCCGGTGCCGTCGAACGCTTCAACTGGAAGTCATATGAACCGAATGGGTCCATTACTGAAGAGCCCGACGACGGTTTGGTGGTCTCGGCGGGCGGCGCCTATGACTTTCAGGTCGTGAAGTACTTCCTGATGGGCGTGTATTTCGACCACATGCCGCTTTCCATGAACTTCTTTGGCGACACAAACAAGTTAAAGATTGGCGCGCAGGAGATTTTAAACGAGGACTTGCAGGGCTTCGGTATTAACACCGGTATCAACGCACCGGTGTTTGGCGGCAACCTTCGCTTGTCGCTGACGTACATGAATGCGGAACCGTCGACCGAGATCGCTTCCGACTTTGAAATCGATCGCTACAACGTGACGGTCGGTTGGGAAGACAAACTGAGCAAGCGCACGACGCTCTATCTCGGTGCCGCTTGGACGCAGGACGACTACCAGCTTGTTGAAGCCACGCGCTACAGCGCCACGGTCGGCCTGATTCACTCCTTCTGATTCAAGCGTCGGGTTTAAGGCTCTCAGCCTCAAGGCCGACCTTGATGCGATTCATTTTTGTTTCTCTCCTCACCGCTGTTGAATCAAGATTCTTCAGCAAATCAAGACCTGTGAATTGCAGATTCGTGAGTTTTAGGGAGCCGCAAGGCTCCCATTTTTTGTGGTGCGCCCAGTAGCGCACGTGTGTCCGGTGACTGAACAGGTACATCTCATCAATCTTGCGTCCGTCAGGTGATCAAAATGGATTGACAGTATCTTTGCTGCTAGTCACTCCATCTGAATCTTGGTTCAGGCATTTAGGTGCGATTTGCGCACAAGCGTTGTCAAAACAGAACACTAAAACTGCGAGAATGCGCGGTTTGCACATAAACGTGTCGGCAGCAACGCTGCTGGCGCAAAGCTTTCTTTAACGCTGTCGTCGATGACGTCTTTTTCCCGGTCACAACGAACATAACAAGCAAGCACCGCCTGTCTTCTTGTGGAACTGGAAATTGTTGGTGCTGAGGATGGTCGAGACTGTCGACCTCAAGTGTCGTATCTTTGAATTCAACGGACTGTAATCCATGCCCAAGCCGATGCGGGATCGTAATTTCTGCGGCATCGGCATGCGGAAATTCCTCGAGATTGACTACTGTGGCAACCATCTCATCAGTTTCTCCGCTTAGACAAAAAGCTCAGCACACGATCGGAGCGAATGTTTTGAATGAGCAAACCGGGACATCCAGAAACTGTCTCTTATACACATCTCCGAGCCCACGAGACTAGGCATGATCTCGT
>ENA-OYVP01000412-OYVP01000412.1-human-gut-metagenome-genome-assembly--contig:-NODE-412-length-27922-cov-10.056662_pt1 | contig 27922 bp, 26 predicted proteins | sample MGYA00244160_ERZ653377 | MGnify/ENA primary metagenome ERZ653377 (study PRJEB26926, sample SAMN06165160) | human gut metagenome | biome: ENVO:00009003; feature: ENVO:2100002; material: ENVO:00002003...
GTTTTTCGGATCAACGAAAAACTACACAATGGTAAACAGGGCTTTGCCCTAACAAGAATTTTATGCAGACCGGCTTGCTGACAGGTAGCGTCAGGTCTGCATAATTTTTTGTGGTATCAGTTCACTGTGATAATATAGTAAAAGTGCATGCTTTTTTATTTGTAAAAGTAGAGAAAATGTAGAAAAATATCAAAAAGAGAAAGTGTCTAAAAAATATATTATGCAATATGACATTTATTGACGCTTTTTAGACACCTATATCTGTATACTTTCACATATAATAATTACAGGAAAAGAGGGTGCGCTATGAGCAAAATTACACTTACAGGAAAAGACCTGACACTGGAACAGATTGCAGCAATTTGTCGTGACCATGCGGAGGTGGAACTGGCAGAAGAAGCGAAACAGAATATTCTGGCATCCAGAAAAGTAGTAGATGATTTAGTTGCAGAAGAGAAAGTGGTATATGGAATCACAACTGGATTTGGTAAATTCAGTGATGTGGTAATTTCTCAGGACCAGTGCAAAGAACTTCAGAAAAACTTGATTATTACCCATGCAGTTGGCGCTGGAAATCCATTCCCGGAAGATGTTGCAAGAGGTATCATGCTTCTGAGAGTAAATAACCTGGTAAAAGGATTCTCAGGTATCCGTCTGGAAACCGTAGAAACTATGGTAAATATGCTGAACAAAGGCGTTACGGCATTTATTCCGGAAAAAGGTTCTCTGGGAGCTTCCGGTGACCTGGCTCCACTGTCTCATATGGTTCTGCCAATGCTGGGACTTGGCATGGCTTACTATGAAGGCGAACTGCTTCCAGGAGCAGAAGCTATGAAACGTGCAGGTATTCCTACAATAGAATTATCTGCAAAAGAAGGTCTGGCTTTAAATAATGGTACACAGGCCATGACATCAGCAGGTTCTCTGGCATTATATGATGCTTTGAATTTACTGAAGGTTGCAGATATCGCAGATGCTCTTTGCTTTGAAGCACAGAACGGTGTTGTAGATGCATTAGACCACAGAGTACATGATGTACGTCCACATTCCGGACAGCTTGCAACAGCAAGAAACCTTTTAAGATTACTGGAAGGCAGCAAGAATACTACACGCCAGGGTGAAATCCGCGTACAGGATGCTTATTCCCTGAGATGTTCACCACAGATTCATGGCGCAAGTAAAGACGCAATTAACTATGTATTAGATAAAGTTAATATTGAAATCAATTCTGTAACAGATAACCCGATTATCTTCAAGGAAGACCGTGCAGGTATTTCAGGCGGTAACTTCCACGGTCAGCCAATGGCTCTTAGCTTTGACTTCCTTGGAATCGGCGTAGCTGAACTGGCAAACGTTTCTGAAAGACGTATTGAGCGTCTGGTAAATCCGGCATACAGTGATTTGCCGGCATTCCTCACACCTCATGGTGGAGTTTGCTCAGGCTTCATGATTGTTCAGTATTCAGCAGCAGCATTAGTATCTGAAAACAAAGTGCTGGCTCATCCGGCATCGGTAGACAGCATTCCTTCTTCAGCAGGACAGGAAGACCATGTATCCATGGGTACTATTGCAGCTAGAAAAGCTGGTGAGATTGCGAAAAACGTTAGAAGAGTTCTGGCTATGGAATTGATGGTTGCCTGCCAGGGTATCGACATGAGAGGAAACAAAGGTCTTGGTAAAGGAACACAGGCTGCTTATGATTTAGTCCGTAAACAGGTTGCTACCTTAGACAATGACCGTGAATTATATGGAGATATCAACTACTGTGAAGAAATCATTACAAATGGTTCTCTGATTAAAGCAGTAGAAGAAGCAATTGGCGGAGCAATTGAAACAAAATAAAAAATCTTAGCGAGGGTGCGCTGCAGTTGTTTTTGGAGAGGGACCCCTTTGGCAGCTGCAGCTAACAAAAAAAGAGGGAGGTTTATTTATGGAAAATTTACTTAATCCTGTAATTGTGGCAGTGTTGCTTCTGTGCGTACTCTGCCTGTTAAAAGTAAACGTATTATTGTCCATGTTAGTTTCACTGTTTGTGGCAGGTCTGATTGGTGGACTGCCGCTTGTTGGTGATGATAGTATTATGAGTTCTGTAATTGCCGGATTCAGTGGTAATGCAGAAACAGCACTGGCATACGTACTGCTTGGTACTTTTGCCTCTGCTATGGCTTATACCGGTATCACAGAAATCCTTTCCAAAAAAATTGCGAGAGCAGTAGGCGGAAATAAATGGATTCTGATTGGTATTTTATTGGTAATTGCATGTGCATCTCAGAATATTATTCCGATTCACATTGCATACATCCCAATTCTGGTTCCACCATTACTGGCTATGATGAACAAGATGAAACTGGATAGACGTGGTGTTGCATGTACTATTGCTTTTGGTCATAAAGCTCCGTACATTGCAGTTCCTATGGGATTTGGTTTGATTTTCATGGGTATTATCAGAGATAACATCAATGATAATGCAAAAGACTTTGGCTGGAAGGTTAGTGTTGGAGATATTACAGCAGTAAACTGGATTCTTGCAGTTGCTATGCTTATTGGTCTGGCAATTGCTTTGTTTGTTACATACAGAAAACCTCGTGAATACAAAGATGTTCAGCTGGAAGGTGTAACGGAAACAGAAGATTTGACACTGAAATATCAGCATTGGGTAACATTGGCAGCCATCGTAGTAGTAGTTGCACTTCAGATTAAATTTGGCTCTCTCCCAGTAGCAGCTCTTGGCGGACTTCTGGTTATGTTTATCTTCCAGGCAGTGAAACCAAAAGATATTGATGAGCAGTTCCAGGGTGGTATTAAATTAATGGGATTCATCGCATTTGTTATGTTAGTAGCAGGTGGTTTTGCAACGGTTCTGAAGAACACAGGTGCAGTAAATGACCTGGTTACAAGTGCAATCTCCTTAATGGGAGGAAATAAATGGATCGCAGCTACCATTATTACCTTAATTGGTCTGTTAGTAACTATGGGTATTGGTACTTCTTTCGGTACTGTTCCTGTATTGGCAGTATTATATGTTCCTCTGTGCCATCAGATGGGATTCTCACCAGCAGCTACTATCGTTCTGATGTCAGCAGCAGCAGCTCTTGGTGACGCTGGTTCACCAGCATCTGATACCACACTTGGACCTACATCTGGTCTGAATGCAGATGGACAGCACGACCACATCTGGGACACCTGTGTACCTACATTCTTACACTTTAATATCCCATTGATGATTGCAGCCATTGTTGCAGCTCAGTTCTTATAAGAACAGCGTTGGATGTTGGATAAAAGGATTCGGCACCCATAAACTTTATATAGTGCAATAGATTCGCAATCGTCTATTGTAAAATCATGCTGGAAGGATCTGCCCCGTCGCCTGCGGAGCGGATCCTTTAAATTTACTCTGGAATTTCTTTTTTAGATATGCTAAAATGTGAATGAATTTAAAAGAAGCAGAAATAATATCCTACAGGAGGTATTGAAAATGAAGAAATATGTATGTGAACCATGTGGCTATGTATATGACCCAGAAGTAGGCGATCCGGACAACGGAATCGAACCAGGAACAGCGTTTGAAGACCTTCCAGAAGATTGGGAATGCCCGATTTGCGGTGTTGGTAAAGATGAATTTGTTGTAGAAGAGTAAGATATTTTCTTATACAACGCAATCCTAAATTTTTAAGGAGTTGTCGCATTTTTGTGCGACAGCTTCTTTTGTTGTAGCATTGTAAATTTATACAGGAGGCAGAAAGAAATGAAATTTACGAAAATGCAGGGAATCGGAAACGATTATGTGTATGTGAACTGTTTCAGAGAGCAGGTAGAAAATCCATCCCAGGTGGCGATTAAGGTCAGTGACCGTCATTTTGGTGTGGGCTCAGACGGATTGATTTTAATTAAACCTTCGGATGTGGCAGATTTTGAAATGGAAATGTACAATGCAGATGGAAGTCAGGGAGCTATGTGTGGAAATGGCATCCGCTGTGTTGCCAAATATGTGTATGACTACCATCTGACAGATAAAACCAGTATCAGTGTAAATACAAAAAGCGGTATAAAATATCTGGATTTGACAGTAGAAGATGGGAAAGTAAAAGAAGTCAAAGTAAATATGGGCGCCCCGATTCTGAATACAGCAGAAATCCCTATGATTTATGGAAAAGAGCAGGTGATTGCACAGCCTTTGAACATTAACCAGAATCTTTATGAAGTGACCGCTGTATCTATGGGAAACCCTCATGTGATTGTATATATGGAAGATGTGAAAAATCTCAAGATAGAAGAAGTGGGACCTTATTTTGAGAAAAGCAGCGTATTTCCTGAAAGTGTAAACACAGAATTTGTGCGGGTGATTGACCGAAATACCGTAGAAATGCGGGTGTGGGAACGTGGAAGCGGGGAAACGCTTGCCTGCGGTACCGGAGCCTGCGCGGTGGCAGTAGCCTGTATTTTAAATGGTTATACCGAAGACCAGGTAACCGTGAAGCTTCTTGGAGGAGATTTGAAGATTTTCTGGGACAGAGAAGCAGACCTGGTGTACATGACTGGTCCGGCAGAAGTTGTTTTTGACGGAGAAATCCAGATTTAGACTTGACAAATAGAAAATTGTGCAGTTTCAATAACACAAAACCGGAAACTGGTTACCATAAATCAAAAAAGAGAAAATCTGACAGGAAAAAACAAAAATTTTAGAAAAGAGAAAACCTCTAAAACGTGATGTTTACAATGAATGAATGAGAAAGTGGATGAATACAGTATAGATTTGTGCAACATTCCAACTTCCATTCCCGTCTGGAAAGTGTTATACTGTGGAATACAAAATGTTGTGAACAGCAAAAGAAAAAATATAATGGAATACTAGATATAGTGTTGTAAAACTTTATGAGGTGAAAGCGATGATGTATGTTGTAAAAAAGGATGGAACCAGGGAAGTATTTGACGTCCAGAAAATTGTAAAGGCAGTAAACAAATCGGCTGCCAGAATTCTGTACAAATTTCAGGATCAGGAGGTGGAGTTTATCTGCGGCTACGCCAGGGAAAAAGCCCAGTCTCTGGATACCAATGAGATTTCCATACAGGAGATGCACAATATTGTGGAGGGCGCTCTGGAAAAGGTAAATCCTTCTGTGGCAAAAAGCTACCGGGACTATCGGAATTATAAACATGACTTTATTCATATGATGGACGAGGTCTATACCAAAAGCCAGTCCATCCGCTACATAGGGGATAAGAGCAACGCGAATACAGACAGCGCTCTGGTGGCAACCAAGCGGAGTCTGATTTTTAATGAATTGAACAAAGAGCTTTACCGGAAATTTTTTATGAACCGCAATGAGCTTCAGGCATGCAAAGATGGTTATATTTATATTCATGACCAGTCTGCAAGGCTGGATACCATGAACTGCTGTCTTTTTGATGTGGCAAATGTGCTGCGGGGCGGCTTTGAGATGGGAAATGTATGGTACAACGAACCAAAGACCCTGGATACAGCCTTTGACGTTATGGGAGACATTATTTTAAGCACAGCGGCACAGCAGTATGGCGGTTTTACTGTACCGGAGGTAGACAAGATTCTGGCGCCTTATGCTGAGAAAAGCTATGCAAAATATCAGGAAGAATTTCTGAAATATGTGGATCCCAAGTGGGAGCAGGCAGAAGAGAAAGCCAGAGAATATGCAACGGATAAAGTGCGCAGGGATTTCGATCAGGGCTGGCAGGGAATTGAGTATAAGCTGAATACCGTAGGTTCTTCCAGAGGGGACTATCCTTTTGTGACAGTCACTCTTGGCCTTGGAATGGAACGTTTTGAAAAAATGTGCAGTATTTCTCTTCTGGAGGTGCATAAGGAAGGTCAGGGACAGGAAGGGCATAAGAAACCGGTACTGTTCCCTAAAATTGTCTTTTTGTATGACGAGAATATACATGGTGAGGGAAAAGAAGGGGAAGATGTGTTTGAGGCAGGCATTGCATGTTCTGCAAAAACCATGTATCCGGACTGGCTGTCCATGAGTGGAGAGGGCTATATTTCCAGCATGTATAAAAAATATAAAAAGGTTATCAGTCCCATGGGCTGCAGGGCGTTTTTAAGTCCCTGGTATGAGCGAGGAGGCATGAAGCCTGCAGATGACCAGGATGTTCCTGTTTTTGTGGGAAGATTTAATATTGGTGCAGTGAGTCTGCATCTGCCTATGATTCTGGCAAAATCCAGAGCAGAAAACAGGGATTTTTATGAGGTGCTGGATTTTTATCTGGAGATGATTCGTCATTTGCATATCAGAACCTATGATTATCTGGGAGAAATGCGCGCCTCTACCAATCCACTGGCTTATTGTGAGGGCGGCTTCTATGGGGGCAATTTGAAGCCTTCAGACAAGATTAAGCCTTTATTAAAGCCAATGACTGCATCCTTTGGAATCACAGCTTTAAATGAGCTTCAGGAGCTTTATAATGGTAAATCCATCCGGGAGGATGGAGAGTTCGCCCTGGAAGTTCTGCGCTATATTAATGACAAGATTAATCAGTACAAGGAAGAGGACGGAAATCTGTATGCCATTTATGGAACACCTGCAGAGAGTCTGTGTGGTCTCCAGGTAGAACAGTTCCGTAAGATGTACGGGATTGTAGAAGGTGTGTCTGACAGACCTTATGTAAGTAACAGTTTCCACTGCCACGTAACAGAGGATATGAGTCCCATTGAGAAGCAGGACTGCGAAGGACGGTTCTGGGAGCTGTGTAATGGAGGAAAAATCCAGTATGTCCGCTATCCTGTCGGATATAATGTAGAGGCTATCAGAGCCCTTGTAAGACGCGCTATGGCACTTGGGTATTATGAAGGTGTGAATCTGTCTCTGGCTTACTGTGATGACTGCGGACATGAGGAGCTGGAGATGGATGTATGTCCGGTATGCGGTTCCAGCAACCTTACCAAGATTGACCGTATGAACGGATATCTGTCTTACAGCAGAGTACATGGAGATACCAGATTAAATGCAGCGAAAATGGCTGAGATTGCAGAGCGTAAGTCCATGTAAAAAGACAGCAAAAAATGTTGAATTTCAAGTAGTTTTCTGTTTTCATTTTCTGAAAATTGTGGTAAGATAAGTTCGGTTTTTTTATAAAAAAGTTTATGGAGGATTGGAAGATGGAATCGTATACCTACTTATTGGATCTTGCATTGATTTTACTCAGTACCAAGGTTTTCGGTCTTTTAACAAGGAGGGTCAGACTGCCTCAGGTTGTAGGAGCGCTTCTGGCCGGTCTGATTTTGGGACCAGCCTGTCTGGGGATTCTTCACCAAACCGACTTTATTTACCAGGTATCTGAAATCGGCGTAATTGTGTTAATGTTCTGTGCAGGTCTGGAAACAGATATTGATGAATTGAAACGTACAGGAAAAGCATCCTTTGTCATTGCTCTTTTTGGCGTTTTGATTCCACTGGTGGGAGGATTTGCTGTTGCGGCTTATTTTAACCGCCCGGGTATGCTGGAATCCACAGCAAGTACCAGCCTGATGCTTCAGAATATTTTTATTGGTGTTATTTTAACAGCAACTTCTGTCAGTATTTCCGTAGAAACATTAAAGGAAATGGGAAAACTGAATACCAGGGCAGGAAATGCAATTTTAGGAGCTGCTATTATTGATGATATTCTGGGTATTATTGCCCTGACTATTATTACCAGTCTGGCAGATTCTTCTGTTAATGTATTTCTGGTACTTGGAAAAATCGTGGCATTTTTTGTGTTTGTAGGAGTAGGCGGCTATCTTTTACATATTGTGTTCCAGAAATGGGTTAAGGGATATGAAAGGGATCTGCGCCGGTTTGTAATTCTGGCGTTTGTAATCTGCCTGGTATTTTCTTACTGTGCAGAAGAGTTTTTCGGAGTTGCAGATATTACGGGAGCGTTTTTTGCCGGTTTGATTATTACCAAGACTACCCATACCGATTATATTGCGAGGAGGTTCAGTACTCTGTCCTATTTATTGCTGTCACCGGTATTTTTTGCCAATATTGGTCTGCAGGTTGTACTTCCAAAGATGAGTACCATGATTATTGTATTTGCAGTAGTGCTGGTTCTTGTGGCGGTTCTTACAAAAGTTGTAGGATGCGGACTGGGAGCAAAGCTGTGTAAATATTCTAATCAGGACTGTATGCGGATTGGTACTGGTATGATTTCCAGGGGTGAGGTGGCCCTGATTGTAGCATCTAAGGGAAATGCAGTGGGCCTTATGTCTGCCGATCTTCTTGGACCTGTGGTTATTGTAGTGGTGATTACTACGATTATTGCACCTATTTTTCTGAAAATGACCTTTAGTGGGAAGAAGAAAGAAAGTGCATATGAGGAAAATAACCTGATGAAAAAGGTACATGAGAGAGAGGAAGAAGAGAAGCAGGATAAGAGCCGCTTTATTACAGAAGACGAAATAGAGAACTAAATAAGTCAGAACCGGCACTTTGCATGAACAGAAGGAAATGGAAAGGGCCGGTTTTCTTTGAATAAACAGGAGGGAACGTGCATGAAAGTGTTACTGACTGCTGTAAATGCCAAGTATATTCATTCGAACCTGGCTATTTACAGTATGAAAGCATATGCGGAACAAAAAGGATGTCCGGGAGCTGAAATCCAGTTGGCAGAGTATACCATTAACCAGCAGCAGGATGGGATTTTAAGGGGAATTTATGAAAAGAAGCCGGATTTATTGTGTTTTTCCTGTTATATCTGGAATATCTCCTTTGTCCGGGAGCTGATTCGTGATGTAAAGAAAATTTTGCCCAAGACCAGAATCTGGGTGGGAGGTCCGGAGGTATCCTATGATGCAGAGGATTTTCTAAAAGAAATGCCCCAGGTAACCGGAGTAATCTGTGGGGAAGGGGAAGAGACTTTTGCAGAAGTGGTAAGAACCTATGCCCAGTGGGAAAAACAGGAACAGGAGCCAGGGAAACTTGCAGATGTTCCGGGGATTGTATACAGAGATGGAGAAAAATTGGTTTTTACAGGGAACAGGGATATTCTGAATATGGATGAGCTGGTATTTCCATATGAAAATCTTTCTTTATTTGAGCATAAGATTATTTATTATGAAAGCAGCAGGGGATGTCCTTTTTCCTGCAGCTACTGTCTTTCTTCTATTGATAAGAAGCTGCGGTTTCGGAGCGTTTTCCTGGTAAAGAAGGAGCTTCAGTTTTTCCTGGATCATCAGGTGCCCCAGGTGAAGTTTGTGGACAGAACCTTTAACTGTAAGAAAGAACATGCCATGGAAATCTGGAAGTATATTAAGGAGCATGACAATGGTATCACCAATTTTCATTTTGAGATTGCTGCGGATCTTCTTACAGAGGAGGAGATTGGACTGATTGCTGCCATGCGTCCCGGTCTCATTCAGCTGGAGATTGGGGTGCAGTCTACCAATGAAAGAACCTTGCAGGAAATCAGGAGAAAAACAAGCTTTCAGGAAATCTGCAAAAAGGTGCGGGCAGTGGCAGAAGGAGAGAATGTACACCAGCATCTGGATTTGATTGCAGGATTGCCTTATGAGGATTATAAGAGTTTTCAGAAGTCCTTTTGTGATGTATATGCATTAAGGCCACAGCAGCTTCAGTTAGGTTTTCTCAAGGTGCTGAAAGGAGCGTATATGGAGGAAATGGCAGATGCCTATGGCTGTGTGTACAAGTCCAAGGAGCCTTATGAGGTATTGAAAACAAAGTGGCTGACCTATGGAGAAATCTCCAGACTGAAAGGTATTGAGGAAATGACAGAGGTGTATTATAACAGCGGACAGTTTTTCTATACCTTGAAAGTTTTGGAGAAGGAATTTCCAGATGCCTTTACCATGTATGAGGAACTGGCGGACTTTTATGCGCGGAAAGGATATTTCACGGTATCCCATGCCAGAATCAGCAGATATGAAATTTTAAGAGAGTTCTTGCAGGAAAAGGGAATCCAGTACCTGGAATTTTATGACCAGCTAATGGTTCTTGATTTGTATGCCAGAGAGAATCTGAAAACCAGACCATCCTGGGCTATGGACTTAAAACCATACAAAAGACAAATTCAGGCTTTTTATGCAAAAGAGGAAGAACAGCCGGAAATTTTGAAGGATTATCAGGGATATCAGGCAAGACAAATGGAAAAAATGACTCACCTGGAAGTATTTACTTATAATGTGCTGGAAGGAAAGCCGGAGAAGGGATGCTATCCGGTAGTTTTTGATTACAAAAAGAGAAATCCTCTTACTTATCAGGGAGGAATTTCCAGAGTCTCTTTTTTCACAGAGGAGGAAGCATGACAAAGAGGACAAAGGATATTCTGGAGCGGTTGGATGCTGTGTATACCAGAGAATATAAATGTTATTTAAACCATGAAAATCCGGGACAATTATTAATAGCTACCATGTTAAGCGCCCAGTGTACAGATGCCAGGGTGAATGTGGTGACCAGGGATTTGTTCGTAAAATATCCTGATATGAAAGCCTTTGCACAGGCAGATCTGGAGGAGCTGGAACAGGATATTAAGCCAACGGGATTTTATCATAATAAGGCAAGAAATATTATTGGCTGCGCCAGAAAAATTTGTGAGGAATACAATGGAGAGGTTCCCAGAAGCCTGGAGGAACTTACCAGTCTTCCGGGAGTAGGGCGAAAAACCGCCAATGTAATTCGGGGAAATATTTTTCATGAGCCCAGCGTTGTGGTGGATACCCATGTAAAGCGGATTTCCAGGCGTCTGGGGCTTACGAAAGAGGAAGATCCGGAGAAAATAGAAAGGGAACTTATGAAGGTATTGCCAAAAGATCACTGGATTTTGTATAACATCCAGATTATTACTTTTGGGCGCCAGATTTGTTTTGCGCGTTCTCCTAAGTGTGAGGAGTGTTTTTTGACGGAGTATTGTAAGGAATATAAGGAGAAACAGAAGAAAAGCAGGAAAAAAGTATGAGAGAATATGTAACGTTGGACCTGGAAACAACAGGACTGGAACCAAAACGGGACCGGATTATAGAGATTGGGGCAGTGAAGGTATGTGATGGAGTTGTAACAGGGGAATATACAACCCTGATTGACCCACAGATGGAGATTCCTGACAGAATATATCAGCTTACGGGGATTTCCAATGAGATGGTACAGGGAAAGCCGCTGATTGGGGAAGCGCTTGGAGCGTTTCTGGAATTTTGCGGTGAGCTGCCGCTTTTGGGGCACAATATTTTGTTTGATTATAGTTTTGTGAAGCACCAGGCAGTGAACTGTGGACTGGAGTTTGAAAAAGAGGCGGTAGATACACTGGAAATTGCCAGAGCTGTTTTGCCGGAACTGCCAAGCAGAAGCCTTCAGAATCTGCGGCAGTATTTTGAGATTCCCCAGGAGGATGCCCACAGGGCTCTTGAGGATGCCCGCACCACATACCATTTGTATGAAAGGCTGTTCCGGGAGTATGGACAGAGTAAATCAGAACTGTTTTGCCCAAAGCAACTGATTTATAAGGTGAAAAAGCAGGGGCCTATGACGCCGGCGCAAAAACGGTACTTGCAGGATTTGGTAAAATATCATAGAATAAACCTGAATGTAAATCCAGAGAGCCTTACGAAAAATGAGGCTTCCAGATTGATTGATGAGATTTTGAGTACCTATGGAAAGATAATGAGGTAGAAGTGATGATGAATATGAAAAAAAATAAAACCAGGAGAATCGTAGCAGCAATCCTGGCAGTGCTTATCATTCTGGCCATGGTAATTCCCATGGCAATGTACGTATTATAGGCAAGACCAGAGACAGCCAAATGGAGGAAGAGAAAAATGAAAATTGGAAAATTACCGGAATCAGTGCTGATTCGTTCTGTTTTAAAGGAAGTAGGACACAGAAGAGAGGAAGTATTAGTGGGACCTTCTGTGGGACAGGACTGTGCTGTGCTGGAAGCCAGAGAAGGCGAGGTGCTGGTACTTTCCAGTGACCCAATCACCGGCACAACAAAGGATATAGGAAGCCACAGCGTTTATATTACAGCCAATGATTTAGCTGCTTCCGGCGCAGAACCGGTGGGAATCATGCTGACCATACTTCTGACGCCGGATACTGAAGAAGCAGAACTAAAAGATATGATGCGTGGCGTGGAGAAAACCTGTAAAGAATTAAATATAGAAGTCATGGGCGGTCATACAGAAATTACCCAAGTGGTACGTCAGCCTCTGATTTCCCTTACTGGTGTGGGAAAAATGAAAAAGGAAGAGCTGCTGGTAACTTCTGGGGTAAAACCGGGAGAGGATTTGGTAGTGACCAAATGGATTGGACTGGAAGGAACCTCCATTGCTGCAAAGGAAAGAGAAGCAGTGCTCCTGGAGCGGTTTGCGCCGGCTTTTGTGGAAACAGCAAAACAGTTTGACCAGTATCTGTCTGTGCTTCCGGAAGCAAAAATCGCAAAAGAATGGGGCGCTTCTGCCATGCACGATATTACAGAAGGCGGTGTATTCGGAGCCCTATGGGAAATGGGAAGCGGCTCTGGCGTGGGACTGGATATTGACTTGAAAAGTATTCCTATCCGCCAGGAGACTGTGGAAGTTTGTGAGGCTCTTGGTTTAAATCCTTATATTCTCATGTCCAGCGGCTCCATGCTGATTTCCACCAGGGATGGTCATGGCCTGGTGCGGGAGCTTTCTAAAGCCGGAATCCATGCTGCTGTGGTAGGAAAGGCAACACAGGGAAATGACCGGATTTTAAGAAACGGAGAGGATACCAGGTATCTGGATAAGCCTCAGAGTGATGAATTGTATAAAATATATCAGTAAAGCAGAGGAAATGTCATATGGCAAAGTTAAATATTGTATTATTTGAGCCGGAAATTCCGGCAAACACAGGAAATATAGGAAGAACCTGCGTGGCTACGGGAACCAGACTCCATCTTATTGAGCCACTGGGATTTCTGTTAAATGAAAAAGCCATTAAGCGGGCAGGGATGGATTATTGGAAAGACCTGGATGTGACTACTTATGTAAACTATCAGGATTTTTTAGAGCGCAATCCCGGAGCCAGGATTTACATGGCTACCACAAAAGCGCCCAAGACGTATGTAGACGTGGAATATGAAGAAGACTGCTATATTATGTTTGGTAAAGAAAGCGCCGGAATCCCTGAAGAAATCCTTCTGGAAAATCAGGAAACAGCCATCCGCATTCCCATGATTGGAGATATTCGTTCCCTGAACCTCAGTAACTCCGTAGCCATAGTTCTCTACGAAGCCCTGCGTCAAAATCACTTTGACCACATGCAGTTAGAGGGACATTTAACAAAATATGACTGGAAATAAAAGAGCTGCATTGCAGCTCTTTTAAGGTTCTTCTTTACTTTTGGAAAGTGTGAAAATAAATTCTGTTCCCACTCCTTCTGTACTGATTACATTAATATTCTGCTTGTGGGAATTGATGATTTCTTTTACAATGGCAAGTCCAAGTCCAGTGCCTTTGCGGTCTTTTCCTCTGGAAGAGTCAATTTTGTAGAAACGATCCCAGATTTTGGAGATACTGGATTTTGGAATACCACAGCCCATATCTTTTACAGAAATAAAAACAGTTTCATGTTTTAAGGTGGATTCTACTTTAATTACAGAATCCTCCGGACTGAATTTAATGGCATTGTCAATTAAATTATATAAAACCTGCTGAATCTGTCCCATATCCGCGTGCACCAGAAGGGTTTGTCCGGTAAGAAGCAGTTCAATGGAAATACGCTTTTCCCGGCAGATACCCTCAAAAGTTTCTGCTGTGCGTTTGATAATGTTATTAATATCAAAACTACTGTAATCTAACTGTCTTCCTCTTTCATCCAGATTATTTAAGGTCAGCAGACTTTGGGTCAGCTTATAGAGACGGTCTGTTTCATGAACTACAATTTTCAGATACTTTTCCTGAAGTTCAGGCGGAATGGTACCATCCAGAATCGCTTCTGTATAACCTTTAATAGAAGTTAGAGGAGAACGGAAGTCATGAGACACATTAGCAATAAACTTTTTCTGATAATTTCCGGTCATTTCCAGCTCATCCGACATATAGTTCAGGGTCATGGCAAGATACCCCATCTCATCTTCTTTTTCCAGAGGAATGTTATATTCCAGATTTCCGGAGGCAAAGGCATCAGCCCCCTGTATAATGGTGCGTAATGGACGGTAAATCATAAGGGAGAATACAGGAATAATTGCCATCATAATAAGAAGAAACAGGAAAAACAGCAGATATAAAATGTTCAAAAATTCATCTCTTTGTTCGTATAAGGATGTCATGGGAAGGTGCATGGCAACATAGCCCTGTACCCGCATATTGAGGGTAACAGGTACCATAACACTTAAATGTTCTTCCTGAAATTCATGGAAAAAGAATCCTGTCTCATAGTAGGAACCACTGGTCTGTCCAGGATTAAATCCTTTGATAACAGGAAAATCTTCTTTTATAAAGGCGGAAGACGTATCCAGAAGAATTTCTCCCTTGGCGCTAATCAGCCAGATGGAGGAATTTTGATAGGCAGACAAGGTGCAAAGATCCTTGTAAACAGTTGCCTGATTATCAATGGTGCGATAGGAACGAATCAGAGGATCCTGAGCAATGTGGGAGGCCTCACGGTATAATTCTTCGCTGTAAATAGTTTCCACATGCTCCTGCACCAGCTTGCCTCCTGCCAGGGAAATGGCAGAAAAGCCAAGGAGCCCCAGTAGGATAATCGCCAGTATAAACTTCATGTACAGATATTTTTTCATTTGTTTTTGACCTCAAATTTGTATCCGATTCCCCAGACCGTAGCAATGGACCAGGAAGGATGGTCTTTTATTTTTTCCCGGAGACGTTTAATATGTACATCAACGGTTCGGGTATCACCAATATATTCGTAGCCCCAGATATGGTCCAAAAGCTGCTCTCTGGTAAAAACCTGGTTGGGTGAGGATGCCAGAAAATATAAAAGTTCCAGTTCCTTGGGGGGCATATCCAGTTGATTGCCATAGTAAATCACAGAATAATTGGTAAGGTTAATGGCAAGGTCCGGGTATTCCACATATTTGCCGGAAGGCTGGGTAGCAGGCGCCACATTTGGCTGATAGCGGCGCAGAACCGCCTTTACCCTGGCTACCAGTTCTTTAGAATCAAAGGGCTTAATCATATAGTCGTCAGCCCCAAGTTCCAGTCCCAGCACCTTATCAAAAATCTCTCCTTTTGCAGAGAGAATAATAATGGGTACATTGGATTTCTGGCGGATTTCCCGACACACCTGGTAACCGTCTATGCCAGGCAGCATTAAATCCAAAAGAATCAGATTCGGTGCAAAAGAGGAAAAAGCCTTTAAGGCTTCCTCCCCGTCATTTACGATTTTCGTGTCAAAACATTCCTTTGTAAGATACAGAGATATCAGCTCTGCAATGTTGTTGTCGTCATCTACAATGAGAATTTTCTGCTTGGTTGCCATACTTGCAGTTCCTCCCTCTATTTTTTAAATTCTACAATGGTAACGCCTGCATCACCTTCTCCAAATTCCGCAAGATGAAAGTCTTTTACATATTTCAGGCGTTTCAGATAATTGTGGACACCTTTTCTAAGAGCCCCGGTGCCTTTTCCGTGAACCACGCGGACGCTGCTTAAATGAGCCAGGTAGGCATCATCCAGATATTTATCCAGTTCTGCAATGGCTTCATCCACAGTCTTGCCAAGAAGGTTGATTTCTGTGCGGACAGTGGCAGATTTATTCATTTTAATTTTTCCTGCGCCGGTTCTGTGCATAGAAGGTCCGGTAATCACCGGTTCGTCAATGAGTTCCAGATCAGACAGAGAAACCTTGGAGCGGAGAATGCCCATCTGGACAAAGACCATACCTTTGGCGTCTGGTTTGGAGCTTATGGTTCCTTTTACATTGAGACTTAAAACTTTTACTGCATCCCCAAGGGAAACATCCCTGGCGGTGAGGGTAGATTTTTTCTTTTCCGGTGTTTTTAAAGCCATTTTTTTGCCCGCAGAATCCATTTTTTTACGAAGCTCAGTACGTTTCTTCTCCAGCTCTTTGGCAGACATGGTTTCCTGTCCCGCCTTGTTGAAGATTTTCATGGTTTGGTCAGCATATTCCTTGGCTTCTCTTAAAATCCGGTGTGCCTCTTCATTGGCATCCTGAAGGATGCGGTCTTTTCGCTGCTCTAATTTATCCTGTTTTTCTTCAAGCTGTTGTTTCAGTGTGTGAATTTCTTCTTTATAACGGGCAATTTCTGCCTGTTCTGCCTCAATAGTTTTGCGGCTCTGTTCCAGGGTGGACAGCACATCCTCAAAAGATTCGTCCTCCTGGCTAATCTGTTCTTTTGCTTTTTCAATAATATAGTCCGGCAGTCCCAGTTTTCCGGAAATAGCAAAGGCATTACTCTTTCCCGGAATACCAATGAGCAGGCGGTAAGTTGGGCGCAGAGTTTCCACATCAAATTCACAGGAAGCATTTTCTACTCCAGGAGTGGACAGGGCGTAAACCTTCAGCTCACTGTAATGGGTGGTCGCCATGGTACGGATACCCTGCTGGTGCAAATGAGAGAGAATGGCAATGGCAAGAGCAGCCCCTTCTGTGGGGTCTGTTCCTGCTCCAAGCTCATCAAAGAGAACCAGAGAACGGGTATCTGCCTTTTCAATAAAACGTACCACATTGGTCATGTGAGAAGAAAAGGTACTAAGAGACTGTTCAATACTTTGCTCATCTCCAATATCTGCATAAACTTCTTCAAAAACACTGAGACGTGAGTGGTCAAAAGCCGGAATATGAAGACCGGACTGTCCCATAAGAGTAAGTAATCCCACTGTTTTCAGAGAAACGGTTTTACCACCGGTGTTAGGCCCTGTGACAACCAGAAGGTCAAAACCATCTCCCAGTCGGATATCAATGGGGACTACCTTATGTTTGTCAATGAGAGGATGACGTCCTTTCTTGATATCAATAATGCCCTGGATGTTAAATACAGGCTCTGTGGCATTCTGAGATTTTGCCAGAAGAGCTCTGGCAAAAATAAAGTCAAGCTGAGTCAGAATTTTCAGGTTGTCCTGGATGAACTCCAGATGTTCGGCTGTTTCCTGACTCAGATTGGAAAGAATGATTTCGATTTCTGCCTGTTCCTTTACCTCCAGTTCCCGCAGTTCATTGTTTAATTTTACAATGGCCATAGGCTCTACAAAAACAGTAGAACCTGTGGAGGACTGGTCATGAACCATGCCGGGTACCTGACCTTTGTATTCAGATTTTACGGGAATACAGTATCGTCCGTTACGCATGGTTACCACTGCATCCTGAAGATAAGAACGTCCCTGACCGCTGACATAGGAAGAAAGCTGGCTGTGAATCTTATCATTGGTATTTTTCATAGTTCTTCTAATTTGGCGAAGAGCAGGACTGGCGTCATCTGCGATTTCTTCTTCTGAGAGAATGCAGCGGCGGATTTCCAGAGACAGCGGAGTAAGAGGCTGAAGCACTTCAAACATGCCGTCCAGAGAATCCGCAGATTCTTCCTGATTTTCACTTCTGGAATAGGCTTTGGCACGGTTGGTGTTTTCCAGCAGATTGCAAACTGCCAGAAGCTCTCCTGTACCAAGGGTGCTGCCGATTTCCAGGCGTTTCAGGGAACCGCGGATATCCCTTACACCGCTAAAGGAGAGAGAGCCCTTTTTGTAAATACGGGAAAGGGCATCTGCTGTTTCCTGCTGCATGGTTTCAATCTCTGCAAGATTGCTAAGAGGCTTCAGGTTTCGGCACAAGTCCTTTCCAAGAGTGGAGGTGGCATAGCCTTCCAGAAGCTCCAGTATTTTATTGTATTCTAAAGTTTTTAATGCTTTTTGATTCATTGTATCATCACCTTATCTGATTTTTCAAATTAATATCCTTATTTTACATGAAAAACCGTGGAAAGAAAAGGGCTAACCAGATATAGGAAAAATTATTTTAGGAATTTCATAAAAAGTTCATATATGTCCGCTATAATAAACAAAAATACTGGTCTGTACGGAGCGTATAAATATGGACGAAGAAAAAAAACAGGATGATTATGAATTTTTAAGAGAGACGATTAAGGCAAAACCCATTGATAAGAAAAAACTGGCAAAGCAAATTGGCCGCCTGGCAGGGGCTGGCGCGGTGTTTGGTTTATCGGCTGCCCTGGTGTTTTCTCTTGTGGCGCCTAATCTGGTGAAAAAAATGCAGGAAAAAGAAAATGCATCAAAGGTAAAATTTTCCCAGGAAAAAGAACCAGAAGACAGCAGTACAAAAGAGACCCAGGAGGAAGAAAAGACGCAGGAAGAAGAAAGCCAGACTGTAAAAACTGTTGTGCAGGAAATGACCCCACAGGATTACCAAAAACTGTATCAGGATATCTTTGCTACGGTGAAAGAAGCAGAAAAATCTATGGTTACGGTTATTGGAAGCCAGAATGACAAAGACTGGTTCCAGACACCTTATGAGAGCCAGCTTTCCGGATTGCTGGTGGCAGAGAGCGGACAGGATTATTTTGTGCTGACAGAATATCGTATTGTGGAAAATGTAGACAGAATACAGGTGGTTTTCTGTGACGGAACAATGACAGACGGAAGATTTTTAAAGGAAGATGCCAACACAGGCTTTGCAATTCTAAAAGTGCCAAAAGAAGGGGTGTCAGCCAAGACCAGAGAAGCTATTGCCATTGCCCCTCTTGGAGAATCGTATTATATTAAACAGGGAGAACCAATTCTTGCAATCGGAAGCCCTATGGGGTATAGTGATTCTGTGGGTTATGGTATCGTGACTTCTACATCTAACACAGTCTCCAGAGTTGATGCGGAATACAATCTGCTGGCTACAGATATTCCGGGAAGCAGCCAGGGAAGCGGGGTGCTTTTAAATCTGGATGGAGAAATTGTGGGGATGATTGCCCAGTCCTTTGCCAGAGATGACACACAAAATCTTGTGACCGGACTTTTTGCATCTCAGATGAAGGAAATGATAGAAATTCTTTCTGATGAAAACAGGGATGTGATTTATATGGGAGTAACAGGAGAGACCATAACTTCGGAGATTTCGGAGAAAAAAGGAATTCCCGTTGGGGTTTTTGTGCAGCAGGTAGAGCTGGATTCTCCGGCTATGCAGGTAGGAATTCAAAATGGAGATGTGATTACCGAGTTAAATGGGGAAAAAATTGAAACGGTAAAAGGCTATCAGCAGCAGTTAAAGTCCTGTAAGGTGGGAGAAACTGTGAAGGTCAAAGCCATGCGTCAGGGAACAGAGGGCTATGTGGAAGTGTCCTTTGATGTTGCGCTGAAAGCCAGATAAGAAAATATGAGAATATAAGGGAAGGATTAAGAGTATGAAATTTATTAATACACTTCGAGAAGGAGAAAGACTTTCAGGAATTTATTTATGTAAACATAAGCAGGCAGCAGTGACGAAAAACGGAAAACCTTATGAGAATGTGATTTTGCAGGATAAAACAGGAACTTTGGATGGGAAAATATGGGATCCCAATTCCCAGGGAATTGATGATTTTGACTCTTTAGATTATATTGATGTAGTAGGAGATGTGACCAGCTTCCAGGGAAGCCTTCAGGTAAGCATTAAGAGAGTGCGCAAGGCGTCTGAAGGAGAATATGAACCTGGTAATTACCTGCCGGTGAGCAGCAGAGAAATTGAGCCTATGTATCAGGAACTTCTGGCTTGTATAGCCCAGGTGAAGAATCCTTATTTTCACAGGCTGCTGGTGACTTTTTTTGAAGAGGACGAAGAGTTTGTTAAGAGATTCAAGGGAAATTCTGCCGCAAAAACCGTTCATCACGGATTTATCGGAGGGCTTCTGGAACATACTTTAAGTGTAGTACATCTGTGCCTTTACTATTGTAAGGCATATCCAATACTGAATCAGGATTTGCTGGTGACAGCAGCCATGCTTCATGATATTGGAAAAACAGTGGAACTGAGCCAGTTCCCTATGAATGATTACACAGATGACGGGCAGCTTCTGGGACATATTATGATCGGGGCAGAGATGATTCATGATAAGGCCAGAGAAATTCCAGGTTTTCCAAAAAAATTAGAAAGTGAATTGAAGCACTGCATTCTGGCGCACCACGGGGAGCTGGAATACGGTTCTCCCAAAAAGCCGGCTCTTGCAGAAGCAGTGGCTTTGAATCTGGCAGATAATACAGATGCCAAGATGGAGACGCTGACAGAGATTTTCCGCGCAGCAGGTGAGCAGAAAGACTGGCTGGGATTTAACCGTCTCTTTGAATCCAATCTGAGAAAAACAACCTGTGGAGAGTAAAACAGTATGGAATTTAAGAAAAATGACCTTGTAACAGTGAAAATTGAAGATATGGGACATGACGGGGAAGGAATTGGAAAAGCAGAGGGCTATACTCTGTTTGTCAAAGACGCGGTGATTGGCGATACAGTAGAGGCAAAAGTCATGAAGGCAAAGAAAAATTATGGATATGCCAGGCTGATGCAGGTGCTGGAGCCTTCCCCCTATCGGGTAGAGCCTAAATGCCCCTGTGCCAGAGCCTGCGGGGGATGCCAGCTTCAATTTTTATCTTATGATAAACAACTGGAATTTAAGAAAAATAAGGTTCAGGGGAATCTGGAGCGCATTGGGGGCTTTCAAAACCTGACTATTGACAAAGTGATTGGTATGGAAAAGCCTTTCAGGTATCGGAATAAAGCTCAGTACCCGGTTGGAAAAAATAAGGATGGGGAAATCATTACCGGCTTTTATGCAGGAAGAACCCATTCTATTATTCCAAACAGAGACTGTTATCTGGGAGCCAAGGTGAATCAGGAGATTCTCAATGAGGTTCTTGCCTATATGGAAGAAAATCATGTGGAACCCTATGAAGAAGAAAGTGGGAAAGGTCTGGTAAGGCATATTCTTATCCGAAATGGGTTCCGTACAGGAGAAATTATGGTGTGCCTGATTATTAATGGGAAATCCATACCGAAAGCTGACAAGCTGGTAGCGCGCCTGCGTGCCATAGAAGGAATGACCAGTATCAGTCTTAACGTGAATACAAAACGCAGTAATGTGATTCTGGGTGAGAAAGTTCAGGTATTATGGGGACAGGCTTATATTTCTGATTATATTGGGGACATTAAATTTGAAATTTCTCCCCTTTCCTTTTATCAGGTAAATCCTGTGCAGACAGAAAAACTTTATGGAACTGCTCTGGAATATGCGGGGCTTACAGGGAAAGAAACAGTCTGGGATTTATACTGCGGAATCGGAACTATTTCCCTGTTTCTGGCACAGAAGGCAAAACAGGTATATGGTGTGGAAATCGTACCTCCGGCTATTGAGGACGCGAAGAAAAACGCCAGAATCAATGGGATTGAAAATGCAGAATTTTATGTCGGAAAGGCAGAGGAAGTGCTGCCGGAGAAATATGAAAAAGAAGGCATTAAGGCAGACGTGATTGTGGTGGATCCACCGCGAAAAGGCTGCGAACCTATTGTACTGGAAACCATGCTGCAAATGAAACCAGAGCGGATTGTGTATGTAAGCTGTGATTCCGCAACACTGGCAAGGGATTTGAAGGTGTTGTGCCAGGAGGCGTATCAGGTGGAGAAAGTGGCGGTTTGCGATATGTTCGGAAATTCGGTACATGTTGAAACAGTGGCAAAATTAACAAGAAAATAGGAGAAAGGGCGGAACTTGCTGATTCATGGAATGGAGTTCCGCTATTTTTGAATAGCAAGGGGGAAAAACTATGCGCGCTGCGATACAAGAAACAGAAAAAAAGAGAGTTGTCATTGTCATTGATTCTTTTAAAGGAAGCCTGTCATCTATAGAAGCCGGAAATGCGGCAGGAGAAGGGGTTCTAAAAGCCTGCCCATCCGCAGAGGTGAAGATTTGTCCGCTGGCAGATGGAGGAGAGGGAACTGTGGAGGCACTGGTAAATGGCATGGGTGGTGAAATGCAGTTTCTGACGGTAACAGGACCTTTGGGTGAGCCTGTAGAGAGTTCCTATGGTATGATAAAAGAATCGAAAACTGCTGTCATTGAGATGGCTTCGGCTGCTGGGATTACTCTGGTGCCAAAGGAGCGGAGAAATCCTCTCCATACCACTACCTATGGAGTAGGAGAGATGATTCGGGATGCGATTGGAAAAGGCTGCCGGCATTTTATCATTGGAATCGGCGGAAGCAGTACTAACGATGGAGGAATTGGAATGCTTCAGGCACTTGGCTTTTCTTTCCGAAATAAAGCCGGGGAAGAGGCAGGATTTGGGGCAGCAGGGCTGAGAGATTTAGCAGCTCTTTCCAGGGAAAATGTTGTAGCAGAATTAAAGGAATGCAGTTTCCGCATTGCCTGTGACGTGACAAATCCACTGTGCGGAAACCAGGGATGCAGTGCAATTTTCGGCCCGCAAAAAGGGGCAACGCCTGAGATGGCAGAAGATATGGATCAATGGCTTGAACAATATGCTGCCCTGGCAAAAGAAGTGTTTCCAGAGGCAGATGTAACATATCCGGGAACAGGAGCAGCCGGTGGGCTGGGTTTTGCGTTTCTGACCTTTACCAATGCAGTGCTGGAATCGGGGATTCAGATCGTTTTAGAGGAAACAAAACTGGAAGAACAGATTCGGGATGCAGATTTGGTGATTACAGGAGAAGGACGTCTGGATGGTCAGACTGCCATGGGAAAAGCTCCGGTTGGAGTTGCAAAACTGGGTAAAAAGTATGGAAAACCGGTGATTGCCTTTGCTGGAAGTGTAAGCCGGGAGGCAGCAGCCTGCAATGGAGAAGGGATTGATGCATTTTTCTCTATTTTGCCTGGAATATGCACTCTGGAGGAGGCGATGGAAAAAGAAACTGCCAGAAGAAATATGTCAGACACAGTGGAGCAGGCTATGCGTCTGTTTTTGGCTGGAAGAAGAAAGAACTAACAGGACGGAGGAACAATGATGGCATTACAGCAGAAGCGATGTGAACTGGAAGAACAGGGATGCGGTGGGTGCGACCTGTTGTCTCTTCCATACGAAAAACAGCTTCAGAAGAAACAAAAGGAATTAAAAGTACTTTTAGGAAAATTCAGGAAACTTCAGCCTATTCTTGGCATGGAGGAACCATGGCATTATAGAAATAAAGTAATTTCTACATTTACATATCATGAGAGAAAACTGGACAGCGGAATCTATATTCAGGGAACCCACAAGGTGCTTCCGGTAAAATCCTGTCTGCTGCATCAGCCGGCATTAGATGAGGCTGTGGAGGCAGTGCGCCAGGCTGCCAGAGTGTGTAAATATAAGCCCTATGATGAGGACCGACATACAGGGCTTTTACGGCATGTGCTGGCGCGGCACAGCCTGCTTACGGATGAAGTAATGGTGGTGTTGGTCACTGCTTCCCCAATTCTTCCGGGAGCGAAAAATTTTGTAAAAGAAGTACGCAGGCGCTGTCCAAAAGTCTCCACGATTATACAGAACATAAATCCAAGAGATACCAGCGCTGTACTTGGATATCAGGAAAAGATTTTATGTGGGAGAGGTTATATTGAAGATGAGCTGTGCGGGGTACGGTTTCAGATTGCAGCTTCCAGCTTTTATCAGGTGAATCCAAAGCAGACAGAGGTTTTATACCAGACAGCAATTTCCGCTGCAAAGCTGGATGGAAGCCAGAGCGTTTTAGATGCTTACTGCGGTGTTGGAACCATTGGACTTACTGCAGCAGGAAAAGCCAGAAGTGTACTGGGAGTGGAGCTAAATAAAAAAGCAGTTCAGTGTGCTCTGGAAAATGCCAGAAAAAACGGGATCAAAAACGCCAGATTTTTATGTGAGGATGCTACAAAATTTATTCAGAAAATGGCAGATAGGGGAGAACATGTGGATGTGGTATTCATGGATCCGCCAAGAGCGGGAAGCACCCCGGATTTTTTGGATGCGGTAAGCCGCATGAAACCAGATTCCATAGTGTATATTTCCTGTAACCCGGAGACCTTGAAGAGAGACCTGGAGATTTTGGTGAAAAAGGACTGGAAGGTGGAGATGATACAGGGGGTGGATTTATTTCCGGGAACAAAGCATACAGAAGTTGTGTGCAGTTTGCAACGGCTTCATGGAGGACTGCCCAAAACATGATTTGCATAATCAAAGCCGGGTCTGTATAGAAATAAATAAAAACAAGAGAGGTATTCTCTGCTATGACAGATCAGAAACTGGAAAATATGTTAAATCTTGCCCTGGATGCCACAGAGGCAGAGCGTGAGAAATCTTTGCAGTTAAACGTGGGATATGATTCATTGGAAAGTCAGTGGGAAGTGATTGTGAAATATTCCGGTAACCTGGGGGAAGTCCTGGGGGATGAGCTTCCCATTGTGGAGTTACTAAATGGTTTTGCAATTCTGACTGTGCCACAGAGCCTGATTGAGAGTCTTACAGACTATCCGCAAATTGAATTTATAGAGAAACCAAAGCGTTTATTTTTTGCTGTGAACCAGGGGAAAAGTGCTTCCTGTATGACTTCTGTACAGAGTCAGTTTTCCCCTCTTGGAATGCCCCTTACGGGAAAAGGGATATTGGTGGCATGTGTGGATTCTGGGGAATGAGTTATTATAATGCTAAGTTAGAAAGAACCCAGTAAATACAAGGGTTTCGCTGACTTTTGTCCTACGAAAAAATGAGAAATACCATGATAATTTTGACGAGGAGTACCGGTATCCGAGTCAAAATTGAGTGGTGAAAAGGAGGTTTGCAGTAATATAACTCACGGTACTTAGAATATAATATATTGATTGCCTATGTGATGTGGAGTTCTTTCCCGCCCGGAAGAGTGATATGTCATGTAGCAATGATGTGAGTTGTCGTAGATGGATAAATGAATAGTTTATTCTAGCATAATGAACGTAGTTGCTGTATCATGTGCTATGTGCTAATATAATATTACTTAGCGGCAACGGGAGGTGTCACAAGTATTGTACGGAGAGAGATTAAGAAAGTCATCCATACGAGTTGTGCTAATTGGAATATGGATATGGTTAATGCACTATTTCTTTATGATAGACGGACAGATTGATATATTTCGGATGTGGATGTTGGTTGGCTTTCCATTTGGCATATATCGGGTACACGTATGGCTAGTACCGAGAAATTTTGATCTTGGAGGTACCGTTGGGGTATGGGCTATGAATATTCTCATCGGTTGTTTGATTGGTGGATTTGTAGTCTTAAGCTATATTTTGAAGTTTGTATATGACGTGGTTACTTTTATGGTAAAGAGAACTTGATTTATTGTCGTATGTGAATTCTATAAGTGTAGAGAGTCTATTGAACTAGAATTGCATAAATAGAAATTTTAGGAAATGGAGATTAAATAATGGAAAAACAGAATAAAAGAAAGCATGTTGTAGAGTATCATAGGAGTTCCAATATCCCTTGCAATCTGACGTTAGAAGAGCAATGTGATAGTTTGCGGAAATATTTGGATGATGATAAACAGAGTGGGAATTGTGAAATTCTATGTAATGATGCTAATGAGAGTAGTCCTGGAAGTCAAAAGAAAAAGTTACAACAATATATAGAGGAAATAGAGAAAGAGGCATGTGAGGTTGTAGAAGTAAATATATTGGGAGATGGACGTACAGCCGGAGATTCAAGTATAATAGTAGTAAGCGAACGGGTTCAATGAATCAGACTACATCAGCAGAAAATACGCAGAAAGTGGGGACTATGATAATGGATAAACAGAATAAGAAAAGAGTTGTTTTATATTACCGTGGTGCTAACGAGAAAGATTATGAAATTCAAAAGAAGGAGTTGCAGCAATATGTGGAGGAAGAAAGCTGCGAAGTTGTTGCGGAAATAAAAGATGTGGTATATGGTCAATTATTTGATCGTGTCGGAATACAAGAAATTTTGCGGTTGGCAAAAGAAAGAGTGATGGATGAGGTAGTTGCTACATGTTTATCCAGATTTAGCAAAGATCCCACACAATTCCTTCGTTTTGATGGGATGATGCGTTCAGATAATGTGGTAGTCACAACACCAGAAGGTGATTGGTGGTCAGATAGGTATGTGTGGGAAAGACAGGCATTAACTATTGGGATTCAGGAAGTAAGTGAAATAGAATAAAGGTCTAAAATAAAAGCAAGTATGAAAAAGATTTAATTCCAATTCATACTTGCTTTTGTTATTCATCGGGTTCTAACAATTCATCGTAAGTAGTATTCAGACAATCCCGGATACCACGAAGTTGCGAAGCTGTGATGTGTTGAATACCACGTTCGATTTTAACAAGAGATTCTCTTGTGATATTTATATTCTGTAACTGGAGCATACGGACAAGTTCGGTTTGATGAATGCCTTTGGATAATCTGATTTTTCGTATGTTCTTGCCGATAAAAATATCTGTTTGTTTGATTTTTTGTTCCATAATTACCCTCTTATATTTGGACTCATATTAGTCCTTTTTTATCTTTATCATAACGAGGGAAAATGATACAATGGGACTAGAATGAGTCCACTTTGTGGAATAGTAAAAAGATATTATTGAAAGGTGTTGGGATATGAAATTGAATGGACAGGGATGCTATCGAATTAAAAAGTGGGTATTTTGGGTAATGGTTTTGTTGTTTATTACCTTAATTACTATGGTAGGGCAGAAAGAAAAGATAAGAGAGAAATGGCTGCACAGCCAAAGGAGAGTAGAGGTATCCTTTGAGGGAGAAAAGTCCGAACTGAAAGATATTAGTACATGTTATTTATGCGGTTTAAACAATGAAAGTCTAATGGGGGTATTTCGGGGATCGGATGATATTGGAATTATATCTTTGTTGGATTGGTATATAGTGGAATTGAGATTAGATAGATATAAGGATTCTAAAGGTTCACAGATTACATATACCAATACAGGAGGTACATTTTATTCGACTGGTGGATCGCCAAGCCGAGGAATGGCAAATGCGGAGATAATGCTTCCAGATACTTATAAGTTGGATATGAATTTTTTAGCGGAGCATTTGTGTCAGAAATGTTTAGATAAGATTACAGAGAGCTTGAGATATTCAAAATGGGAATATGAAAAAAAACAAGTAATACCACTTTGTATAGTCGATTTTCAGACTTTAGAAATATACTCTTTACAAGATTATCATGTAGGATGTATGGTGAGAGATTATTGGATAAATATGGAATATGAAGAAAATGAAATTAGGGTTGAAGCATTTTATGTGCCAGAACGGATTTAAGGATACTTTCAGTAATATGAAGAAATGAACTATAATTTTCTAAATAAATATCTCCCATTATATGGTTGATTAATCATGCTCATACAATGAGGGATATTTATTTTACTCTTAGTGCTTAAAAGCTTAATTAAAATTAAAAATGTACTCGTACATTTTGTGATAAAATTAGTTTATAGGGAAATTGACGAAAAGTTGACTTTTTTGTGATATAAAGTTTCTATCTCATTGATAAGGAGTGAAAACGATTGAAAGAAAAGTATAAAATTTTAATTGTCGATGATGAACAGTCCATTTTAGATATGTTGAAATTGCAACTCGAATTTGAGGAATATACGGTTTATGTTGCCAGTAACGCAAAAGAGGCTTTGGATAAATTATCCTGTTCGCCAGATATAATCTTATTAGACATCAATATGGCTGGTATGAATGGCTTGGACTTATGTGTATCTATTCGTGATTTTATCTCTTGTCCGATTATTTTTCTTACTGCCAGAGTATCAGAACAGGATAAAATCAATGGACTTATGGCTGGTGGAGATGATTACATTACAAAGCCGTTTTCTGTAAATGAATTGTTGGCAAGAATTTCTGCACACTTACGACGTGAACAAAGAAATCACAATAAGACGAAAAGCAAATTTTCAGAAGAACTTGTGATTGATTATTCAGATAGAAGTCTTTACATTAAAGGAAACAAAATTGAATTATCAAATCTGTCTCTTATACACATCTCCGAGCCCACGAGACT